>Ga0136643_10001001_pt1 | contig 33408 bp, 35 predicted proteins | sample TergutLab28metaG_FD_96883 | JGI IMG/M metagenome (GOLD analysis project Ga0136643, IMG submission 96883) | Labiotermes labralis P1 segment gut microbial communities from Petit-Saut dam, French Guiana - Lab288 P1 (version 3) (version 3) | ecosystem: Host-associated > Arthropoda: Insects >...
GACAAAGAGAGTAAGTATATATCTCTTGATGCTATAGCTGCCAGAGATTTGGCCCAAAACGATCCAAAACCATTTTTACAAAAGAATGCACCACCGGTAATTATTCACGAAGAGCAATATGCTCCAAACCTTTTTTCCTATATTAAAATATGGGTAGATGAACATCGCTATAAATACAAATTCGACAAAAAAAAATCCGCTAATTCTGCAGGGGCATTCTGGCTTACCGGCTCGCAGAAGTTCACGCTTATGAAAGGCATTCAGGAAAGTCTTGCCGGTCGAGTTGCAATCATTGATTTATTGGGCTTTTCATACAAAGAAATAATTAAAAAACCCGAACAATCCAAACCTTTTTGGCCGGATAAAGTTAATATGCTCAAAAAAACAAAGAGCCGAACAATAATGGAAGTTTATCAGGATATATGGACAGGCTCTTTTCCGGAGCTTGTGTTAAATCCTGCGATAGGCCGTAGCAGGTTTTACAATTCTTATATGAAGACATATATAGAGCGCGATGTCAAAGATTATCAAGGTGCAGTTGACGAGCTAAAGTTTTATAAATTTGTCCGCGCTGTTGCGGTCAGAACAGGTAACTTAATGAACTATGAGGACTTAGCGCGCGATTGTGATATGGATCGTCGCACTGCGCAAAAATGGATGGATACACTACAAGCATCAGGGCTTGTTTATCTTTTGCCTCCATACTCGACTAATCTTACCAATCGTATTGTTAAAACACCAAAGATATATTTTCTTGATACAGGGCTTGCTTGTTTTCTCGCAAATATGGATACTCCCGAAGCATTAGAAGCAAGCTACTTAAATGGTGCGATGCTTGAAACCTATTGTTTTTGCGAAATTCTAAAAAACTTTTGGCATAATGGCGAAGACTCACGGGGGATATATTTCTATCGGGATGCGAACAAGAAAGAAGTAGATTTTGTTTTGGAAAAAAACATGACGTTATATCCTGTGGAAGTTAAGAAAGCAACTTTGCTAAATAGTGATGACACTGCAAATTTTAGCATTATTGAAAAATTGAAAAAATCGATTGGTAAAGGGGCGGTTATATATCTTGGATCAGAAATAATGCCAATACCAAAAAAAGATGTTGTAGCAATCCCTGCCTGGGAAATATAACGAGCAAATCCAATACGAAATAAGAATAATGCAGGACCATATTGAAACAACTTTGACAAAACAAAAAATAAGTGTAGAACTTTCCCGGATAATTCCTCTTCGTGACGCGCGCGCTTTACAGTCTGCGCTATAATAGCCCGGACCTTTTTACAGAAAGGTAACTGTTGATAAGAGCAGGTGAAAGGTTTTTTGTGGAAGCCTCAAGAGTTAAAAGCCCGGAGTGTTCCCACTTTTTGTAAAGCTGCTGCCTGGAAAAAAGGTAAGAGAAAGCTGCTGCGCTCTCCATTGCTTCTTCTATATTAATAGGATGCCTTGCGCTAAGAGTTTCTGCTTCCAGTTCTCTTAAACTTACTGCAAGAAGAAGATGGCGCTTTCTGATGCGGGGCAATATCCATGAAAGCGACTCCCCATCTTCCTCCCTGAAGTTACTTATTATAATAATAAATGTTCTTCTATTTAATCTGCTAAGGGCATTCTCAAGAGCAGAAAAAGGGGATGATGGAACAGGCGCGCTGTAAAGATCATAAAGATTATTCATAAGGGCTGTAAGAGAGCTTATCCCTTTGCGCGGTCGTAACCATCGCTCTTCATTTCCAAATGTTCCAACCGCAACACTGTCGTCATGTTTGAGCGCAACATAAGAGAGAAGAAGCACTGCATTTAAAGCAGTGTCAAACTGCATATACTCCCCTTCCCTTCTGTGCAACCTGTAACCTGTATCAAGAAGAAAAAGAATCTGCTGATCCTGCTCTTCCTGATACTCTCTTATAATTGGTTTTTGCCTTCTGCTTGTAGCGCGCCAGTCTATTGTTTTTACAGGGTCTCCGGGGTGGTATTCTCTTAAGCTTTGAAATTCAAGGCCATGCCCCCGTTTTCTTATATTTTTAAGCCCTACTTGTTCAAGTATCCCTCTAAGGTCCTGACCCGCGAGAGCAACCATTTTTTTAAAATCCGGGTAAGTTCTTCCACTGGTTTTTTCAGAAAGAATAACTTTGCGTTGCCAGAACCGGAGCGGTGAGCTAAAGAGAAAATGGAGAGCCTGAAATTCCCATTTGCCCCGCTGCATGGGGATAACAAAATATTCAAAAATAAGCGCGGAATTTTTTTGTAACCCCTTCCTGTCAAGAACAATTGGAAAAACCTGACACAACATGGAAGCAGGATAAATATCAAAAAGTTTTATTTTTACAGCCAGAAACCCTCTGTTGCTTCTCTCTATTTTTAGCTTTACAGCAGCCTGTTCTCCAAGCGCTAACGAAGTATTGATGTGTCGTTCTGCTTTTAGAGTGTCAGTCATAAAAACTAAAAAAAGCGCATCTATAATGATGATCGGCAGGCTAATAACTCCTGATAAAAACCAAACAAGAGATAAAGGAGAAGAGAAAAATCCCCCTACTCCAAGAAGGAGCCATAAAAGCGCTCCAACAAACAAAGAGATTCCTGGTTTCATGTTCGGGGAGCTTCCGTTTTTGCAATAATATTTTCTATTATTTGTGCTTCTGTTAACCCCTCAAGCTCACTCTCTGCTGAAAGTGTTATCCTGTGAGCAAGAACCGGTAATGCGACTGCTTTTATATCATCAGGCAAAATAAAATCCCGCCCATTTATGAGAGCTCTTCCCCTTGCACACCGTATCAAGGCAAGGCTTCCCCTTGGCCCTGCGCCTGCCTGAATAGAAGGTTCTGAACGTGTGGTTGCAACAAGCCGTACAGAGTAATCTATAATAGAAGAATCTATGTGCAGCGATGAAGCTAAATTTTGTATTGCCATGAATTCTATTGGATTTATTACTTGTGATACAGCAGAGATAGAAAGCTCTGCACCTGTGCCGCCAGATAATATGCGGGAAACCATCTCTTTTTCTTCTTCTTTTTCCGGATAAGTAGCAAGAACTTTCATAAGAAAACGGTCTTTTTGCGCGTCCGGCAGAGGATATGTTCCCTCATGCTCATAGGGGTTTTGCGTTGCCAGAACCATAAAAGGTTTGGGAAGTGGGTGACTTACCCCATCAAGGCTTACCTGAAACTCTTGCATGGCTTCAAAAAGAGCTGCCTGGGTTTTTGCAGGAGCCCGGTTGATTTCATCAGCAATAAAAAGATGGGTAAAGAGAGGCCCTTTTTTAGTTATGAAATCCCCTGTAGAAGAATTAAGCATAATGTTGCCTGTTATATCGCTTGGCATAAGGTCAGGAGTAAACTGCACCCGTTTTGAATCACCGCCTATGGCTTGCGCAATAGCGCGGACAAGAAGTGTTTTTCCAAGACCTGGCACCCCTTCAACAAGAATGTGCCCCCCTGCCAATAGTGTAATCATAATATTTTCCACAAGAGCTTTTTGGCCAATAAAAGCTTTGGCTATTTCGCTTCTAAGTGATTCAATAGCAGCTGCTGCTGATTCTATTGTATAAGTTTGTTTTTCTTCATTCATAACCGCTCCATTATGGTTTCAATAGTATAGATGTGTTTTATAAATTCCCGGTTTGTCAAGCGACCAGAAGGGCAAAGCGCTTCTGCGACATCTTCTTTTTTTAGATTGCAAATTTCAGCTAATCTTGAAAAAAAAGATGAATCATCATCAATGATTTCTCCATATTGCCGTCTAAACCGTTGTTTTAAAGAGAGATAATAAATTTCCAGGTAACTTCCCAGCCTCTTATATTTTTTTAGAAAACGGGCTTCTGCCAGAAACCGTTCCCGCATGGGTTTTCCTGGCCGCTCTTCGTCTCCTGTAAGAAATCCAAAAACAGGGATAACCATCCAGAACCCAACGACTATTAGGACAAGAACAGATATAAGAAGCGGGGAAAAATTCCCCCTCTCTGCCAGCTTGCCAAAAAAACCATGTTCGGTTTTTATCCCTCTGATAAAAAGTACCCCTTTTTTTTCAATATCCTGTTCCCCTGTAAGGCTCCAGCTAAGCAGAGCGTTTTTTTCTCTATTCAGATTATGGGAGGTCATAAAAACAGGATTGCCGGATAATGTTATGGAACCGTTTTTTTTAGGTATGCGCACAAGTCTTATTTTCCCGAATGCATCTTCATTTGCGAAGATCTCTGTTGTCATTGGCTGATGGATTGCAAAACTTATAGAACTGCTGAAAGTTGGAAAATCATCGTTACTTGCGCTAAAAGCCCCTCTTGCTTCCGGAGTATAAAAATTTACTTCAACACCAAAACTTGAGAGAAGCCCGATAAGAGCTGATTGCCTGACTTCCCTTTCTTCAATATTTATGCAAAGAATAAGGTTGCCGCCATTTTCTATCCACTGTTGTAGTCTGCTGTATGTATCAGGTTGCCACCTAAAAGAAGAAAGCAGGACTACTATTGTTTTTTCCGAAGCAGAAAGAATCGTGGAAGGCTCTGCATAAGGGATAACCCGCACAGCGTGCCCTGTTCTGTTTAACCACCGCTCCATTGCAAGATATTCATTTGTCCGCGCCTGTCGCGAAGGTCGTTTATAAGTAGTATTTTCATAAATTTCAAAAAGGTTATATGCAAAAATAGCAATTATAGCCAGAGCAGTCATAATTAAAAAAAATGGGATAGCATGTTTACGCATGAGAAGCTGCCGTATCCATAAACCTTAGAGAGTTACAGAACTCTATTGCTTTTTCAAAACTATTGCTGTCTGGAAGCTTCCCGCCGTACGCCAAATCTGTCCATGCTACAACAAGATTTTTAAAGCCCTCTGCATCGCTGGCTTTTGCTTTTCTGACAATAGAGAGGCAATCATATTCAGTTGCATTAAGGGGAAAATCCAAATCACTTTGAACAGAATAAATAGCAGTGGCTGCTAAAAAACATTTTGCCCAGGCATCGCGAAACATCCCTTGATTATGCAATAACTGTGCTTCTGCAAGCAGCTTCTCCGGGTCTTCTTGCCCAGAGAATGTTATAAATGAGTTTTTCCATTTTTTCCCTTTTATTGCGTTAGCTCCAGAGATATCTTTTTTTGACATATAAAGCCTTAATATTATATATCCAGCGGCAAATATAATTACCAATGAAAAAGCCACAAGAAGCATCGACCCAAAAAAATTTTTTATTTTTTCAATCCAGCTAAAGTTAATATTTGGCAGCCTTGGATTTTTTGCCTCTTGTTGGTTTTTAAGTCTGACCCCCCAGGTATCTTTGTTGCCGCCAAAGTCTTGGGAGTTTAAAACCTGCTTTAAAATATCTGTTGGAGCATCTTTTCTATTCTGTTCTGCCTGAACACTTTGGATGGGAGAAAATATAAAAAATAACCCTATTGAGATAAAAGCAATTGCCTTTAGCATGGTTGGAGATCCCCCTTTTTCTGAAGGGGTATAAAACGAGAGCCTGGTTTTTGCTTCTTCTGCTTTTCAAAATTTTGCAATAATAATTGAATGTCCCACCCTTCAACTTCAACCCTGCTGTTAATATAAATACCAAAACCCATACACACATAAAGAGTTTCTATCAGAATAAAATTCAGGCAGACCATTAAAAAAACAAGAAGTTCTATTTGTTCTATATATTGCCATAAAGAAGAAAAAGGCATTATCTGAGTCATCTCAAGGATAATCGCTGCAAAAAGTATTTCTCCTATAAAAAGAGAAAAGAAAATAGCAGTTGTCACTATTGTAAGAGAAGCACAAAAATTTAAACCGCCTGTTTCAAGAGTTCTTATTCTCATTCTGGCAGCTTTGCCTGAAAGGTGTTCCAAAGTTCTGATGGGCATGCGGGCTGCCCGCCATATACTAAGCCGCCGCCAAAGCAGGTCTCCTGGAAGAGCAACAAAGAGGGTTTTAAAAAAACCTTTTGTTATTCTGGAAAAAGGTGCCTGCGGTTCAAAAAAGCGGACAGAAATAACATGAAGTACAGGGCGGGCAAAAAAGGGTTTTAGCCACCAGAGAATTATATAAGACCATGGCCGCGCATCAGGCAAAGGCAAGAAGCGAAGAAAAACAGCAATTGCGATAAAAGGCAATACCATCAGAATAATAAAAAAAACAAAGTTGTTTCTCCATAAAAGTATCCCGGAATCCGCAGCTTCCCAGCCGCTTCTTTGGCGCAGCTTAAGAAATCCTATCATGTTTTCTTCCCATAAAAATAAAATAAAGGTATAAAAGGAGCCAGCCCGCAGCGCCCATGCTGTAGCGTATTGTTATAGGGATTTGGTGCTTGGATGACCAAAATGCTTCAATAACTGCTGCAATAACAAGCAAAATAACGCTGCCTGTTATTAAAGGAAGAGCTGTTTTCCCGGCAATGCGCAGAGACGCCTGTCGTGTTAACCCTTTTGTCACAAAAAGCCTGTAGCCAAGAATTAGCCCTGCATAGGCGCATATAATAATTGCAGAAAGTTCAAAACTGCCGTGACCTATTATAAATGGAAAAAATGTTTCTGAAAATCCTTTATTGATTATATGGGCTGTTGCTGCGCCGAGAAAAAGAGCATTAAAGGAAAGTATAAAAAGGCTGCCAACACCAATAATAATGCCCCCGGCAAAAGTTCTAAAAGCAATTGAAATATTATTATATATATAAAAACCAAACATATCTGCATCTGAGCTTACATTTCTTGGTATAAGAAAATGCATGCTTTCCGGATTATACATTATTTCAAGCTCGCGCGCCATATTTTCCGGGATTACTTCATAGACAAAATCTGGAAACTGGAGGCAAAGGGCTATTGTAAAAAAAATTATTCCATAAAAAATAAGGTGGGCAATGGCAATCCCTTTCCACGAATCTCTTATTGCGCAGGGAAAAGTGTTAAGAACAAAATCGGAAAATTTTCTGAACGAGAAGGAGCGTTGGCCATATAATAACTGGTTCCCTTCAAGAACAAGGCGGTTAAGCCGTTCTATAAGGGCTGGGTCAAACCCATGAGCGCGGGCAGTGTTAAGGTCTTGCGTTAGCTCCCGAAATGCTTTTGGAAACCATGCGGCTTGTATTTTTATTTCCTTGCGCCCCCCATTTACAACTCCTTCTATTTTGTCCCAGAGCTGCAGGCGGCGGTTAACAAAATTTTGCTGCGTCATGAGTGTTTCCCGCTTAATTTTTTGGCTATCCCAAGAAGATACTCAGAATCAGAACAATTATTATTGGCTAAATCTTCCCCCCTAAGGGTTCGCGCATAGTTTTTTGCTATTTCATCTGCTCTGGCTTTGCTCATGAGGGGAAAACGCCGCGCGAACATCAGTATAGTCTGTTTTTCTTCATAAGACAAGCTCTGTGACGACGTTACTACTTCATACTTTGAGAGCCATGACATATCAAGGCGTTTTGAAGCATAGGATAAAGTAGTGGTATAGACAACCAGAGTATCTGCTGTCCAATCCCCCAGCCTTCTGAATCCACTGCTTGCGCTCATGCAGATCAATGCAATTATATAAAGAAACAGGAATGTATCTGCAAATCTTAATAAATTGCGCAAAAAAGATGCGCCAGGGTTTACAGGCGAGCCATCGCTTCTTACTACACGCAAACCTAAAATTTTTTTTCCAATGCTCTGGCCATTAAAAAAAACCTCGAAAAAAACATGATAGAACCAATTTACTCCGAAAAGAATAAGCATCCAAAGCCATGTCCCAACTATTTCTATAAGAAAATTAAGCGTTATAGCCGCTGTAATAATAAAAGCAAGCTGTATGAACAAGTCAATTAAATATGAACAGGCGCGGATCAAAAAACCAGCAGGATAAAGAATAAATTCTATCCCTTCGGGAGTTTGTACGCTTAATGATGTATCTTTTTCTTTTTGCAACATTAGAATATAAGAGAACCAACAAGTGGAATTATGCTGGCAACTATTGCTACTGGAATAATTGCCAGGTACACAATGCATAAAATCCCATAAAATTTCCATAAGGATTTGTTGTTTTTTAATGCTGTTTCAAGGTCTTGTTCGCTATTGCTTTGAAGAAAACTACGAATTTTAGTGCCAAAGTTATAAGTAAAGCGGGCAGGAAAAAACAAAACCGCACCAATAATTAGATAGAGTATTCCTATTGATGAGCCTAAAAGCCCTGCGTAAATATCGCGGGAACCTACGGCAAATGGTATTGCGATCATAAAGCCAATTCCGACAAAAAGCATCAAACCACATCCGATAAATGATATAATACCTATAAATCTGAGCCAGGGAGCAGTTTCTCTTAGGTATTTTATCATAGTCTCTGTTAATCCACTGCTTGAAACAGCTGGCTTTGGGGCATTTAAGTCTGCGCTTGGAGCCTGATATGGGTTTAGGTCTTCTGACATATTTTCTCCCTATTGATTTGCCAATTATTGTTATGAGATACAAATCTACTATTAAATAACAATAATTATAAAAATATCAAAAACCAAGCCTATTTTCCAGTACCCCATGTATAAGAAAATTCATTGTTTATGTAAATATTTTATTAATACTGATGCTGAGTCATTTTTACATGATATTTTTCATTTACTCAAGGAGTACAACACCACATAGCATAAAGCGGAATGCTCTTTATACCATTTTCGTAGCCAAAGTTTTTTGCAGAGACTCTTATTGCTTTTTCTATATTGTATTTCTTACGGAAGACTTCAAGGCTTTGCGATCTTGTTGCTTCCCATGATTTTGCTTCGATTGGGATTATTTGATTTTCAATCTGGATTACAAAATCAAGTTCTGCTTGATTACTGCTTTCCCAGTAATAAAATTTGAATCCGTTTGCGTGAAGCTGCTGCGCTATATAATTTTCTGTTAATGCGCCTTTCGCAGTGTCGCCCATAGTTCTGCCCAGTACCGACAAGTGCGAGTTATTGCTTTTTGCGCAATACAAACCTACATCGCTCATGTATACCTTGAACGACAAAAAGTCTTCATAATTTGCCAGCGGTTCTTTGCCCTCGGTTATCTTGCTGCACTTGATTATTACCGATGCTTTTTCCAGCCAATGTAGCGACAGTTCGTAGTCATTCGCGCGCGCGCCACTTTTTATTAATGCATATTGAAATTTTCGATTTTCCTTTGCAAGCTGAGATGGAAGAGTATTGTATACAGCTTCATTCCTCACTGCTTGAGTTTTTGTTTCAGTATATTTATTCATATCCAAAATATAGTTGTTGCAAATCGAAAGCTGCTTTGCTTTGACCATCGTGTAATTTTTAGTGTTCTTGTATTCCAAAATTGCTTCCGGCATACCACCTATAACCAGATATTGCAAAAACAATTCCAGCGCCTGTTTATGCAAACCAGCCGGCATAGGAGCATCGTTTTCAAAACATCCTTTTATCAATGGTAGAAGTTTTGGATTAAACGCCATCAAAAATTCTTCAACCGTAAATGGATGCATATACAACTCATCTACCTTGCCTACAGGGAACGAAGCCCCCTGTCGATTTATGGCAACACCTAACAAGCTTCCGGCAGCAATAATATGATATTGCGGAGCAGCCTCTTGAAAGCGTTTTAGCGAATTAAGCGCAGCCGGACAAGTTTGCACTTCGTCAAAAACAATGAGCGTGTTATCGGTGATTGTTTGATTTGCATACGCTTCCATCCGTGTTACGAGCGAATCTATGGAGTTATATCCACTATCAAACAATGCGCAAAGGTCAGGGTTATTATCAAAGTAGAAATACGCAACACTGGCATAATGCGCCCGGGCGAACTCTAAAATACTGTGAGTTTTCCCAATTTGTCTGGCGCCGTAAATAATCAATGGCTTTCTGTTTTTGTTGTTTTTCCACTCAACCAATTTGCCGTCGATTAATCTTTTCATGTATTATAGATTAATGTATCGAAGAAATTTAATCAAGCAAAATCACATTTTTAGGCACCCTATAAATGTGATTTGTGTCAGCATTTGTAATATGTACATCTATTTTCCAGTACCCCATGTATAAGAAAATTCATTGTTTATGTAAATATTTTATTAATACTGATGAAGGTTCAGAAAAAAAGGGCTGCTCCGACAAGCATGCATGACCTGGCTGGCTTAGTAAATAAAATAAACGAATATGCAAAAAACTAAGAAGTAATTTTCCAATAGCCGGTTTTCTTTGAGCCGCTTCGTGTAATTAGTCCCTGCTCTTGCATTTCTGTCATAATTGTTTTTGTGGTTCTCTCGGATTTATCTATTTGCGTGGCAAGTTCTTTTTGCGTAATGTTTGGGTTGTCTGCGATAATTCTTAATATGTCGGCTTGCACTTTATTTTGCACTTTATTTTGCACTTTATTTCCATCATCATTATTTGATTTAATACGCATATCTCGGTTACGTAGAATATTGTTCTCGCCAAGTATTAAATTGCCAAGAAAACACAGCAGGAATTCCATTGTTGGATAACTGTCGGAAGTGTGTTTGCTATAATTTGCTCTTACAAGTGCATTGCGAAAATACCATGAATGCTCGGTAAATAGATTGTCCAAGACTGTAAACCCCATAGAGCGTAAGTATCTAATCAAGAAGACAGCTGTGGTTCGTGTGTTGCCCTCTACAAACGGATGAATTTGCCAAATCCCGGAAATAAAGTCGGCAATGTGTTCTACTTTTTGTCTTGTGTTTAGTCCTTTATAGTCAAATTTTTTCTCTTGCGCAAAGTCATACTCAAGTGTTTCTTTAATGTTTTCGAAGCTTGCATAGTAAACTGTGTCGCCATTTAATGCCCATTCGTCTTTTGAAATATTATAATCCCGAATTGTTCCTGCAAAATCATAAATGCCCGCGAACAATCGTCTGTGAATGTTAATATACTCTACTGGACTAAATGAAAAAGTTTTTTCTGCCAAAATTTCGGCAATATTAGCTGAAACTTTGTCAGCTTCTTCTGTGCGATCACCATTGTTAACTCTCTTGCTTTTGGTTTTGTAGTAAGTGTCTAAGCGCGCTTTTACATCGCTGATTGTTATTTTACCATCAATATTTTCTTTTGCACTTTCTATAAGATAATTTGACGGCTTTAACCCATCTGTGTCTTGCAGTCCGATGGCGGTTTGCCAGATACTTAGTTTTTCTTTTTTGCCGGGCTCGACAAGGCGTTTGTATTCGTCAAAATTATTCATGCGTTATGATATCATAAAACCGAACAACAAACATTACTTTCTTTTTGTCCGCAGCCGCTTTTTAGGGGGTTCTTTTTCTGTTTCAACAGGTGCGCGGTTTTGTTGCTTATATGAGTAAAGGATAAACAATAGCCCTGCGACAATCATGAGAAAGCAAAGAAGTTGCCCCATTGTAAAATTTAAAAAAGAATCAAACCTGTATATATGGCTTGCCTGGCTTGAAAACTGCAAAATAAAACCAATATTATGATCAGGCTCTCTAAAATATTCTATAAAAAATCTTATAAAGCCATATCCCGCGATATAGGAGCCTATAAGCGCGCCATGCGGTAGCTTTATTTTTCTTATAAAAAACCATAGAACAGCCCAAAGAACAAAGCCTTCAAAAAGAGCTTGATAAAGCTGGCTTGGGTGACGCGGCAGATTTACAAATCCGCTTATCGTAGAGATATCCATGCCTATTCTTGTTGCAAATTCCGCTACCCAGGTTTCCCGCAAACTAAAAGGGGAGGCATTTGGAAAAATTATTCCCCAGGGCGCTTCTGTTACCCGCCCATAAAGTTCCCCGTTTGCAAAGTTGCCAAGCCTTCCAAAAGCATGACCAGCGGGAATTGCAACAGCAATCATATCCCCTATTTCAAGCAGATTGATTTTTTTTCTTTTACAATAAATAGCAACAGCAATAAATCCACCTATGAGCCCTCCATGATAAGACATTCCCTGTAGCCCTGTAAAATTAAAGTTGCGGTCAAATGGCCAAAAAATAAGCAGGGGATTTCTCCAATAATCTCCGGTGTTATCATAAATAAGAGCATGGAATACTCTTGCTCCCAAAAGAATACCAAGGATACCCCAGGAAAAAAGGCTGGTTAAAGTATCATCTGTTATTTTAAGCTCTTTTTCTTTTGCTTGTTTTCTTACAAGAAAGTAAGCAATTGCAAAAGCAACTATATACATAAGGCCGTACCATCTTATAGGCAGGGCTGGAATAATTTCCGGTCTTAGCCATGAGGGATAATTAATAAAAGCAAGCATATTTACTTCCTGTGAAAAGTTGTGGAACAAAAATAAATCTATACATAAATCTTCAGTACCCTTTTTTAGAATTTATAGCCAGCATTGGAAGCTTTGACTATTTTAGACTTTAACAGATTATTTTCTTTTTTTAATTCATTTATTTCCATCTGCTGGGTTTTTACAATATCGATTATATCTGAAGATGATAAAGTCCCACTGTGGAGAAGCTCTTCCATTGATTGAATTTTTGATGAAAAATCTGATTGCGCTTCGAGTTCCGCATTTGCATAGGACTCATCGAAATAATCTTCATCCGGTGTTGTATCGTGCCTGTACTCTGCCTGGAGCTTGTCCACAATTCTATAAACAGCTTGCGAAAGAACAGACTGAGGTTTATACACTATTATAGGCAAGCGGGAATTAAGCGCAATTGACTGGAGCTCGTCGCGGTAAATAACGCCTAAATGTTCGAGGTCAAAGCCAAGATACTCTCTGCACGATTTTCTAAGCTTTCCTGCAAGCGCTGCCTGTCTTGGGTCTTCCACCATATTCATTATAAGCAGCGGTGAAAAATTTTTTACTTTTTCCATAAAGATAGAGTAACTTTCGGGGTCTGCAATTCTTATTACTTCAAGAAATTTGGGAATATACATTTTTTGCACTGCGGCGCTGTCTTCCCGCAATTTATCAATATGAGTTCTGGCAATGGTTTTTCTGCGAAAAGAGGAATCCATTATTCTAAAAATTGCCTGCTTGATAAAAATATAGGCATTAAGGGTCGCAGTTAAAGCAGGTGTTGTTACAATTATTCCCTGCCCAGAGGCAAGAAAAAAATCAATAGTATTATAATTTGTCCCAGCTCCCAAATCCATTATAAGATAATCGTAATTAAGGGAAAAAAGATTTTTTAAGAGTTTTCTTTTCTGAGCAGTTTTTAGATTTGCCATTCCTGGCATATCAGAATCTCCGGGTATAAAATGAACATTCTTGTAACCAGTATCATAAATAATTGAATTAAAAGAAGTTCCAGGGGTGTTTAGGAAACTGCCGATTCCGCCCCGGACCCCTGTCATTCCCAGAACAACATGAAGATTTGAACCCCCAAGATCCATATCAACAATAGCAACTTTTTTGTCTGCCTGGCCAAGAGCAATGGCCAGATTTGCTGAAACCAAAGTTTTTCCCACGCCACCTTTGCCGCTGGCTATTGGTATTACCTGCATTTATTCCCTCGATAAATTACTAAAATATTTTTTTGCAAGAAAAATCATATACAACATTATAATCGTATCCACAAGAAGTATATTAGCTGTAAAAATAACTTTAAAAAACAACTCTTGAGTTAAAAAAATCATTTTTACTGATTTTGCCATTCCCAGCAGATAGATAATTCCGGTAAAAATTCCCAAAGCTTTGCCTGCTATTACAATTTTCATATAATGGCAATACTTATTAATGTCATAACATAAAAACAGATAAATATAAAATATTATAAGCTGTTGTGATAAAACCCATAAAATAAAAACACTTTCCCCCTGGTTTTTTGCAGAAAAAAATAGAAGGAAAAATCTTAGGAGTTCCCACAAAAGGCCCGCAAGAAAGTACTTTCTCATTATATTTTAGTTTACGAATACTTGCTTGCAGGGTCAATAAGATAGTATGTTTTTTTAATACAGAAGCGGAGTGAGAGGAATATAGAACCGCTGATTCATAACAGTGACCAGCGGTTCCATAGGTTTGCTTTTATCGGGTTAATACAATATATTCGGGATCTAAATCGTTTGCGGCTCTTGCCTCTGCCAATGTATCGAACATTCCGTCATACCATGTATGCGCGACCCCTTCCTCATTGGGATCATCCGTCCTCAGTATGCTATATATACTCCACTTCAAATCCCCCTGAACAAGCTCTACTCTATGTTTTTCGAAAACAGGTCTTGGCTGTACTCCACGATCAATCAAAAACGCTTCCTCGTGCCTGGATCTGTAGTATTGATCAATCAACCGCCATTGGTTTTCAGTGAAGTTGATCCAATGAATATAATAATTACCCCTGTCGTCTTTATCAATGAAAAACTGTGGGCCGGCTCCCCACACAATGTCACTCCAATCGTTTTTCTTTTCAGGAGTAATACCTTTGCCTACAAAAAAAGCATTAACAGCAGCAGCTAGTTCGTTTTCGTTTCGCGCACGATACAAAGGGTAGGTAAGGATAAGATCAAAGTCGGTGTCGCTTCCATCTCTTTCTATAACAGTTACCATCATTGAGTCAGGAGGATGCCTTGTGCCATCCAGGTCGATTCTAACTGAGTCTAGGCTTATATTCCATTGAGTAACAAGCATTCTTCCCTCATTTCTGCCACCACAATCAAGGTTTTCTGAAAAATGCCAAAAACCTCTAAGATTGAGCGGAATCCCTCCTGTCTCGGGCTCCTCTGTAACAGCACCTGTTATGTTAATCGTATTATCCAATACAACTGGGAAAGTGAAGGGTCTCCAGTCGTCATCAGCAATTCTTACCGCCAAGGTAGCAGTAGCGCCAATGGGGTTCCAGCTTGAATCAAAAGCCCCATTGATGGTATAGCGTATCATACTTGAGGATGCAGAAACGCTGTAAGTAAACGTTTCCTGGTCAATGGTACCGGAAAGGTTAAAAGTAATACCACCATCATATAAACGACCGCTTACAGGGATGCTGGTGGGAGTTCCCAAGCTTGCTCGCTGGCTGCTGCTGGAAGAATTTGAAGCTTTATTCAGCAAGAAAAGAACATCGGCTGTGTTAGTAGCATTTCTAAATCTACCGGAAATTAAAACCTCTGGATCAATTGAGCTGCCTGGTGGATCGTTGCTATTGTTACAAGCAGTTATTGTAAATCCGATTATCATTACAAGAGCGATAATCCCTAAAAATTTGAATGTGTTTTTCATAGGAAAAACTCCTTTTGCGCTACCCGACCATAATATTAACAAGGGCGGGTAATCATAAAGATTAACTCGCCCTCAAGGGCAAGAGATACAATGGCGAAAGCCAGTAATATAAAAAAGCCAGGAACTGTCCCATGCTTTTTTTCCCGCAAGAGAAAATTGAAAAGAATTTTAAATTTTTGTTAAAAAATGAAGAAAAGTACTTTACACGGTAATATGTAGCTGGTAATTTTTGTTGCTTGTTGCTTGTTGCTTGTTGCGTATTAGCGAGAGATCTCTGTCTGGAGTTTGTCACGTTATAATTCGAAGTCATAAAATAATAATATCTAATGTTTGGGCAATATGTCAATTCCCATGTTTTGGGTCTGTCAATAACCAGCGATAATTTCACCCTAAATTTATAGAACCGCTGATTCATAACAAGGACCAGCGGTTCCATAGGTTTGCTTTTATCGGGTTAATACAATATATTCGGGATCTAAATCTTTCACAGCTCTTGCCGCTGCCAATGTATAGAACATTCCGTCATACCAAGTACCCCAGACAGAAGTCTGAGGCTCGCCATACATACTCCATTTCAAATTTCCCTGGACAAGCTCGATTCTGTGTTTTTCGAAAATAGAGGTTGGAGGAACCTTAGCTGCAATCAAAAATTTTTCCTCGTGTCTGGATCTGTAGTATTGATCAACCAACCGCCATTGGTTTTCAGTGAAGTTATACCACCAAATATCCATATCAGGAGTAACATAAAACTGCGGACTTGTTCCTGTAACAGCATCCCAACTTAATGCCCTTGTTGGCTTAATACTTTTGTCTTTGAAAAAATCTACAACAGCAGCAGCTATCTGGTTCTCGTCTTTCGCAACATACAAAGGGTAGGTAAAGATAACATCAAAAGCGCTGTTGGTTCCATTTACCTCTATTACAGTTACTGTCATAGAGTCAGGATACCTTATGCCATCCAGGTCGATTTCAACCATATCTAGACTTGCATTCCATTGGGTAACAAGCATTCTTCCCTCAAAACTACCCCAATCTGGATTGCTTTCTGAATAGTTCCAAAAACCTCTGGCAAGGAGTGGAATTCCCCCGTCTACGGGCTCCTCTGTAACAGCATCTGTTATGTTGACCGTATTATCCAATTCAACCGGGAAAGTGAAGGGTGTCCATGTAGTCCCAGAATCAAGACTTAGCGCAATGGTGGCAGTAGAACCAATGGAATTTCCATTAGAATCAAATGCCCCATTGATAGTGTAGCGCAAAAAACTTGAGGCAGCAGAGACACTGAAACTTAATGCTACGGGGTCATAGGTGCCGGAAAGGTTAAAGATCATAGCGCCATCTTTTAAAACACCACTTACAGCAAAGCTGCTGTTAGTTACCGACCTTGCTGGCGCCATGCTGAGGCTACTTGTTGGTGGGGTGAAAGTACGTGCATCACCCAGCTGGAAAGAAACATCGCCGCTACCAGCGCCACCACTTTTGGTAAATGTACCAGAAATTGAAAACTCTGATTCAGGAAGAGTAGTTGAAGTTGGTGGTGGGTCAGAGCTATTGTTGCAAGCAGTTATTGTAAATCCGATTATCATCACAAGAGCGATAACCCCTAAAAATTTGAATGTGTTTTTCATAAAAAAACTCCTTTCCTGCTTCTGCAGGATTATAAAAATTTATTACCCCAACAGGGTAAGGTGAAAAATAGGGAATTCGAAACTGTTTCCCCATAGTTTTCAATTACATCTATATAAGTAAAATTATTGCGAGAAGATACATTTGCCCAGCTACCAAATCTGGTGGCATGGCTGTTTTTGGAGGGATTTTTTACCTACCAAATCTTGTAGGTAAGGTGTTGGAAGATAATGAGAGAAAAGTAATGTTAAATGAAAGAAGATGTTATAAAAATTATGTGTTATTGGATAGTTGGCATTGCTACATAGAGAGTGAGAGGAGTATAGAACCGCTGATTTATTACAAGGACCAGCGGCTCTATAAATTTACTTTTAGCGGCGTAATATAATATAATTGTCGAGATCTAATGTTGTCACAGCTCTTGCCGCTGCCAATGTATAGAACATTGGGTCATACCAGATATCCTCGTGATCATTCCCCTCGTGATCAGTCCACCTATGCGTCTTCCGCGTACCATACATACTCCATTTCAAATTCCCCTGGACAACCTCTACTCTATTTTTTTCGAAAATAGGGGTTGGAGGTACTCCAGCTCTAATCAAAAACGCTTCCTCGTGTCCGGATCTGTAGTATTGATCAACCAACCGCCAATGGTTTTCAGGGAAGTTGATCCAACTAATATAATAGTAATTATCCCTTTCGTTTTTACCAATGTAAAATTGCGGACCTGTTCCCCACGTAATGTCATCCCAACTTAATGCCCTTGTTGGTTTAATACTTTTGTCGTTGAAAAAATCTAAAACAGCATCAGCTAGTTCGTCTGCGTTTCGCGCACGATACAAAGGGTAGGTAAGGATAACATCAAAAGCACTGTTGGTTCCATTTACCTCAATAACAGTTACTGTTATTGAGTCAGTATATCTTCTGCCATCCAGGTCGATTTCAACCATATCTAGACTTGCATTCCATTGAGTAACAAGCATTCTCCCCTCAAAACTGCCCCATTCCGGATCGCTCTCTGAAAAATGCCAAAAACCTCTAAGATTGGACGGAATCCCTCCTGTCTCGGGTTCTGCTGCTGTCCCTACTAAGTCAGGCATATTCTCCACTGTAGTATCTACTGGGGAAGTGAATGTTGTCCAGTTTTCACCAGTTCTTACTGCCAGAGTAGCAGTAGAGCCAATGGAATTCCCATTAGAATCAAATGCCCCATTGATGGTGTAGCGCATAAAACTTGAGGCAGCAGAGACGCTAAAACTTAATGCTATAGGGTCATAAGTACCAGAGAGGTTAAAGATTATACCGTCATCTTTTAAAACACCACTTACAGCAAAGCTGGCAGAAGTTACTGACCTTGCTGGCGCCATGCTTAGACTACTTGCCGATGGGGTGAAAGTACGTGCGTCACCCAACTGGAAATAGGCATTGCCGCCCTCTGCATTGGCAAATCTGCCAGAAATTGAAAACTCTGATTCCGGAAGACCTGCTGCTGGTGGTGGGTCGTTGCTATTGTTACAAGCTGTTATTGTAAATCCGATTATCATTACAAGAGCGATAATCCCTAAAATTTTGAATGTGTTTTTCATAAGAAAAACTCCTTTTGCGCTACCCGACCATAGTATTAACAAGGGCGGGTAATCATAAAGATTAACTCGCCCTCAAGGGCAAGAGATACAATGGCGAAAGCCAGTAATATAAAAAAGCCGGGATTTGTTCCCAGCTCTTCCGCAAGAGAAAATTGAAAAGAATTTTAAATTTTTGTAAAAAAATGAAGAAAAGTACTTTACACGGTAATATGTAACTGGTAATTTTTGTTGCTTGTTGCTTGTTAATGAGAGATCTCTGTCTGGAGTTTGTCACGTTAGAATTCGAACTCATAAAATAATAATACCTAATGTTTGGGCAATATGTCAATTCCCATGTTTTGGGTCATAATACCCGCAATACCTCAAAATCTGGCCCAAAGGGGCTATCGAACCCCTAAAGCACCTTGACAAATTATCACCATAAATAGGATTATTTTATAGGTATTAAAACATCCTAAAGGGGTACAAATGCTTTCAAAAATTAAAGAAAGATATTTATGGATGGGGGCAAGTGTTTTTCTTGTCATAATTATAACTTTATTTTTACTTTCTCCTCTTACATTCGCGCAAACAACAGGGAGTAATGATGCTGCTGCATACGCTGAAATTCTCCAGCAGGTTATGAGATTTATTCAAAATTATTATGTAGATGATATTGACCCCAGGGTGCTCTATGAAGGTGCAATGAGGGGGATGTTTGAAAGCCTTGGAGACCCGTATTCTGTTTTTCTGACTGCACGGGATATGGAAGACCTTTCCAGTACCACGACCGGAAGGTTCGGCGGTGTTGGTTTATACATAAGCAAACACTCTGGCCGCATAAGAGATGACGAACGACAGCGCCCTTATGTAAGAGTTGTAGCCCCTATTGAAGGGACTCCTGCTTTCAGGCTTGGTATTTCAGCCGGGGACTATATCACAAAAATAAACGATAAACCAACCGATAATATGTCTCTTGACGAAGTTCTTGGACACCTTAGGGGCGAGCCTGGCACAACAGTAAATGTTACGATATTAAGGGGCGAAAGTATTGTTTTTTCAGTTGATATCAGAAGAGAGTATATTGTTGTACCTACTGTAAGATCAGCAATGATAGACGATAACATTGCTTACTTGAGGATAGTTCAGTTTACTCCAATTACAACTGTAGATGTCAGAAATGCGATAGAAAATTTTACAAATCAAGGGTACAGTTCGTTAATTATAGATCTTAGAAGAAATCCAGGCGGGCTGCTTTCTTCTGTTGTTGAGATTGCGAATTTTTTTCTTTCAGATGCGGTAATTGTAAGCACCAGGTCTAAGATCCCAACAGAAAATCAGGTTTTTAGGGCAGACAGGTCTCTTCTTGTTCCAAAAGAAATTCCTATTGTTGTTCTTATTGATAAGGGGTCAGCTTCGGCATCAGAAATATTTGCAGCTGCTATTAAAGACAACCAAAGAGGTTTTCTTATAGGAGAAAAAACTTTTGGAAAAGGTTCTGTTCAGCAGGTGCGATCCATAGGCGATACTGGGTTTAAACTCACAATGTCCAGATACTTTTCTCCGTCCGGAGAAATTATTGATCAAGTGGGAGTAGAGCCGCACAAAGAAATAATAGAAGAGTCTCTTACAGAAGAAGCGCTGGAGTCTTATAAAAGAATTATAGAAGAATTTATTATACAGAACTTTGTCAGAAACAAACCCAATCCAGGCGAAGCAGATATTAATAACTTTATAAGAGAGCTTCGGGCAGATGAAATTGTTTTGGAAGAAAGGATCATCAGACGATTAATAAGAAATGAGCTTAATAAAACAAATAACGATCCTCCTGTGTTTGATCTGGAATTTGATGTTGTTTTAAAAGCAGCTGTTGATATAATTCGGGGGAATTAGTAAATTATTAAATATGATACTTAACAGAATTAATATAAAAACAGAAAAAAGGGCAGAATTTACTGATATTACAACAACAATAAAAAAAATTATTGTTTCTGAAAACTTTACAGACGGGCTTTGTTCTGTTTTTGTGCCCCACACAACAGCTGGTATTACTATAAATGAATCTGCAGATCCTGATGTTGTTAAAGATATTCTTGGTCATTTAGATAAAAAAGTTCCGCATAACAATGACTATCTTCATATAGAAGGGAATTCCGCAGCGCATATAAAAACATTAATTACCGGTAGCTCTGTTACAATTCCTGTTAAAGATGGCAAACTTGTTTTAGGCACATGGCAAGGGATCTTTTTTTGCGAATATGATGGCCCAAGAAGCAGGTCTTATTTTATAAGTTTAGTTTAATCCATGAAACAATTTATACTGCCTGATTTTGACAGCGCTAACGCTGAAATTATTCTTGGCAATAAAGAGACTCATTACCTGAAAAATGTGCTTAGATGCAAAGTAGAGGGAACTTTTACTGCTGCGGATAAATCGGGAAATACCTGGAAAGCAAAAATTTTGCGATTTGAAAACAGGAAAAGCGTTATTGCTCTTTGCTGCAAAACAGAGCCTGACAAAGAAGAAAAAGAAGCAATCCCGGAACTGGTTTTATACCAATGCTTACTTAAAGGGAAAAAAATGGATATTGTTGTAAGGCAGGCAACAGAAGCAGGAATATCAACCATAATTCCTGTTGAAAGCGAATTTGCCATAGCAAAGATAGAAGAAAAGCAGCGAAAAGAAAAAACAGAGAGATGGGAAAAAATCTGCAAAGAAGCTTTGCAACAATCTGGAAGTTATGTTTTAACTAATGTCAAACAGGATATAACTTTTATGCAGCTTGATCAGTTTTGCAAAAAAACAGAGACATCTATTTTTTTTCATCAAAACCCTATTGAAAATAAATCGCTTCATCAGTATCTTTTTTCACATAAAGGGAAGATAAATATTATTATAGGTCCTGAAGGGGGGTTTTCCAATAAGGAAGTAAAGTTTATGATTGAAAGCGGATTTTTGCCTGCGTATCTTGGAAAAAATATTTTAAGAGCAGAAACTGCGGCAATATACGGAATTGCTGCCATAAAAACAATTCTTTTGGAGAAAGAAAAATGGTTACCCTGTTAAATCCGAATAGAAAAAAAATAGATGTTATTGGTATTTCTGTTGATGTTATTGCGTATGAAAATCTTGAAGAAAAAGTAAAAGAACTTCTTGCTGATGGAAAAAAGCATCATATAATGTTTCTTTCTCTCCGCGATATAGTAATGGCGAAATTCAAAAGAGAACTTAGGACAACTATTGAAAGGGCAAGCCTTGTTCTTCCAACTTCTTTACATATTTGTAATGGGGCAAAATTTCTAAGAAGGGGTTATGTTCCCCAAAAAATATATACTTTTGAATTTATTATAAAACTGCTTGGCGCAATTGAGAATGTCGGGAAATCGGTTTACCTGCTTGGTGGAAAGCGGGATGTTCTGCAGGTAACAGAATCCAATATAAAGTCTTCTTTTCCTGGTTTAACTATTGTGGGAAGATATACAGGATTTTTTCCAAAAGAGATGGAGAAAAATATTATTACCGCAATAAAAAAAGCTTCGCCTGCTCTTATTCTTGCTGGTGTTGGTCTCCCTGGAAAAAGATATTGGATTACAAGAAATAATTCTTTTTTTAATCCCAGTATATCACTATGGGTAGATAGTTCTTTTGATGTTTTTACAGGCAAAAAATCCAAGCCCGCAAGGACGTCAATTGGGATATTTTTTGAAAAAATAGAAAAACTGATCAAGAATCCTTTTAGGATATTCAATATTTTTATTTATATTTTATATTTTATTCTGCTGCTCTATTATAAAGTAAGAAAGCTTTAAAAATTCATTAGCTTAAAAGATTTTTAATTTTAGCCAGCAAGTTTAACCGGCATCGTAAAGTTTTAAATATTCATAAATATCTTTTAACTGATTTTCCATTTTGGATGTAATTAGTTTTCCAACACAGTTTCTTATTACAGGGATAAAAAGACAAAGCCCTATTGCGTCTGTTATAAAACCCGGTGAAATCATAAGAAGCGCGCCTGCAAGAACTCCTGCAATGCCAATAAACTCTTTTCCCGGATACTCTCCATTTTTTAGTTTTCTTTTTACTTGTTTGATAAGGGCGTCTATTTCGCCGAAAGCTATTAAAATACCCAAAAGGGATAGCGCTGCAGTTAATGCAATAACCAGATAATTTCCAAAAATTCCGCCAACATGGAGTATGAGAACTATTTCCGCGAGAGGGATTAGTGAATAAAAAAGCGCAAGCAAAAGCAATTTGAAAATAAAGTCCTTTTGGAACAGCCGCATTATAAAACCAGTATTAAACATAACTAACTTTATCATAAAAAAAATCAATGAATCAAGCAACAATCTTATCCTAAAGATAGCTGTTGGCAGGTGAGTATGGATTATCTGCAGGCTTAATAAAATAAAATGGTTACAAAGGGGAAAGAGGTTTTAAAAAATTGACTATTCGATTTTTTACTATTAAAGTAATATACAATAGCATTTTTATGGAGGTCTGGGATAATGGCTGTTGAACTTTTAGATGGAAATACATTTAATTCAAAAATTATTGAAGGAAAGGAAACTGCAATAGTTGATTTTTATGCTGACTGGTGCGGCCCGTGCAAAATTTTAGGTCCGATTTTTGATTCACTTTCAAATGAATTTAAGGGGAAACTTGGTTTTTATAAAATTGATATTGATAAAGAAAATAATCTTGCTGCTCAGCATAATATAATGAGCATTCCTACTGTATTATTTTTCAAAAATGGGGAAAAAGTAGACAGCTTTACAGGCTCTATCCCAAAAGATAAAATAGCAAGCTTTATTAAAAAAAATATTGGTGAGAATTAAAAAGATGTTGGAAAAAACAGTAGCTATTCTGGGCGCAAGTAATAATCCAGAGAGATATTCTTATAAAGCTTTAAAAATGCTTGCAGAGTATGGGTATAAAACTATTCCTGTACATCCGCAGTTAAAAGATATTGATGGAGCTGAAGTGAAAAACAGCCTGGGAGATATTAACGAAGATGTGTATACCCTTACGCTTTATGTTGGCCCGGAGAAAGTTGCGCCATTGATTCCGGATATTATTAAGCTAAAACCGCAAAGAGTTATTTTAAATCCCGGGACAGAATCCAAAGAACTTGAAGATGCTCTTGAAAAAGCATCAATACCATATCTGGAAGCATGCACTCTTGTTCTTCTCAAGACAGGGCATTTTGAAAAAGCTTTTTGATCTGTAAGGTTTGTTTTTTTAATATGAAAAAGTTGTTGTCGTTATTTTTTGTATTGCTACTTTTATGCGCAGATGCCCAAATTGTTTTCTCTTATAGCGAAGAATCACCAGGGTCAAATAAGCCACAATCTACAACCACAAGCGGAACTCTAAAGCGTGGACTTATTGCCAGTGGCGAGGCTTTATTAAGCAATTTTGTTCTTATGACTTTTAATATTTTTGTTACAAGGGAAGCCTGGAGCACGCCTTCCAGAAGTTCTATTTATAACAATTTTACTCTTCCATGGGTATGGGATAATGATGGCTATAGGGTAAATCAACTTGGCCATGCTTATCAGGGAGCTATGTATTTTAGCGCTGGCCGGGCTAATGGATTTGGTTTTTATCAATCACTTTTTTTCAGCGCTCTTGGAAGCGCTACATGGGAAATATTTTGTGAGAGTGTTCAGGCTTCCAAAAATGATGTTATTACTACTGTTGGCTCCTCCATGGCTTTGGGAGAAATGCTCTACAGGCTTTATCTGGAAGCCTGCTCTGCTGGGGCGCCAGCGCCTGCTGCGTTTATTATCAACCCTGTTGCTGGTTTTCACCGCCTTGTAACAGGTTGGGAGCCAGAAGGTGGAGGAAACATCTATAAGTTTAATACTTATCTTGGGATGGGCTGGGCTCAAACCAGTTCTTTGTTACTGGATGCGGACGTTAGCCATGAATTATTTTCTTTCAGCGGGTTGTTTGCCAATGTTGGTTTTTCAACTATTTACGGCAACCCTTTTTTTCAAGAAACCTTTGTCCCTTTCAGGCATTTCGAGCTTTCTGTTTTCTTTGGTATTGATGTAGGCAATTATATGAGTATTCGTCTTATTTCTGATGGTTACTTATTTGCGTTCTCTCCGGTTTATACAGCTACAAGTATGATGAGTACCGGGCTTTCGTTACATCTTGATTTTGTATCTGTTGGTGAATTGGATAAGTATGATTCTACGGTTGATCAGTTTAGTAATGCTCTTAACTGGACAGTAAAATATCAGCGTTTGTTTGGTGAAAATATGATTTTTGAAACAAAGGCGCATTTGGGCGTTACTTTTATGGGGTCGTCAAAAAGTTATCCCAAAGGGGCAATACCAGAAAAAAAATACGGATATGGGTTTAATTCCAAAAAGATTTTTGCTCTGGAAAATAAAAAACGGGGCAGATTTGAATTGAGTGTTTTTAATTATATATTGTGTGGATTTTTTAATGCTCCATCTTCATTGACCAATGTTTACTGGCTTTTTGTTGATAGCATTTATTATCATTTTCTTTCCAGAAATTTGTCTCTTGCAATAGCGAATTTTTTTGCTATGGAGCGGGGATTTTATGAAAGCAGTTTTTATAATACCAGAAACTATAACAATGAATTGAAATTATTTGCTGTGTGGAGACATTGATTTAAAAACAGGTATTCTCCATACAGCAGGGCAAATGGCAATATCAAAAACAGTTTTTATTCTTCATCATAATCAATTTTTTTCGTTATGACAGGATACTGGTGTTTCCTGGTAAGGGAATTATGAAAAAAAGCTATTACAAAACCAGCAGCAAGACCCACAAAGCCGCCAAGAACTTTTGCCCCTTCGGACACCGTATCTGAAAGCTTTCCTGTAAGAAAAAACCCTGCAAGAAACATTAGTAACGGAAAAATCAAAACAGAAAAACTATATCCAATGGTCTTGCCTGGTGATAAATAAATTTCCACAGTATCGCCTGTCCTGAGGTCAAGACCATCTGTGTTTAATGCTTTAAATTCTCTTACTTTTGATTTACAGAAAAGTTTTCCTGCCGCACAGGTTTTGCAATCACCCTGCTTGGAACATACTATGGTTATAAATTCTTTATCAACTGCTGCTACAGTTCCTCGTTCATACATTCTTCTTTCTCCGCTATACAAGATTTTTTTATTCTTTCTATACTTATTGATTTTCCTGTTTCCGGGTCAACATCAACAAGAACTCCCTGCAGTTCCAGATTATCCCAGCAATCACGGGAACGTTCCGGAATTTGCGAAAGGAATTTTTTTATTTCAACCTGAGGCTCAAGTCCTCCAACCGAGGTTTGGCTTCCTGTTCTTCCCGCATCTGTTATTGCCGCAGTTCCGGCAGGCAATATTTTCTCATCTGCGGTCATAACTTTTGTATGGCTTCCTATTATTGCAGAAACTTTCCCTTCTGCATGATAAATCATTGCTTTTTTTTCAGCAGTTGTAGCTGCGTGAAAATCAAAAAAAACAATATTTGTCTCTTTCCTGATTTTTTCTGCAATATCAGGCAAATAATAAAAAGGGTTATTCAGGTATATCCTGTTAAATCCGGAAGTCCCAAGTAATGTCAATACTCCGATTTTATGTTCCCCAGCCTGATATACTCTATACCCTCTTCCCGGAACATTGGGCGGATAATTTGCAGGCCTAAGCAAAAACGGCGCTTTAGGTATGTAGTCAACCATATCTTTTTTAAAAAAGACTTTTTCCCCTGCTGTAAGGACATCTATCCCCAGTTTTTTTAGATATACTGCATGGGTTTTTCCTATACCAAAGCCCCCTGTAACCCCTTCGCTTCCTGCTATTGTAAAATCTACAGCAAGTTCTTTTTTGAGGTCAGGAAGTAGTTTTTTTATACAAAAAATACCGCTTTTCCCTGTTATTTCACCAATGTAAAGTATTTTAAAACCCAAAATATACCCCTTTAACTTCTATTTTAAAACTAACAATTTATTTTGCGTTTGGCAATATTATGAAGTCCTTGACACGTTTTTAGGGCTTGTTTATATTTCAAACTAATTGTGGTAATCCTGCCCGGATGGTGAAATTGGCAGACACGCTAGATTCAGGTTCTAGTGCCGGTTGCGGCATGGAGGTTCAAGTCCTCTTCCGGGCATCTTTTCAAATTAAAAAGATAGGTACATTATGTGGGCTATATATGCTTTGTTGGGTGCTCTTTTTGCAGCGCTTACTTCTATTCTTGCAAAAATTGGTATTGAAAATGTCAACTCCAACCTGGCAGTAGCTGTAAGAACTATTGTTGTGCTGCTTATGGCATGGGGAATTGTGTTTGTTACAGGCAGGCATAATGAAATAACAAATATTTCACAAAAGAGTTTATTGTTTCTGGTTCTTTCCGGGTTTGCCACAGGTCTTTCCTGGTTGTTTTTTTTCAAAGCTTTACAGCTTGGGGATGCCTCAAAAGTTGTGCCTGTAGATAAATTCAGTGTTGTTATAAGTATGGTTATGGCATTTTTGATTTTAGGCGAAGCAGTAAGTATAAAAACAATTATAGGGGGACTTTTAATTACTGCAGGTACTATTGTCTTAATATTTTAATATTGATACGCTAGATATAGTGCATATAGTGCGATGCCTTCAGATAATGGAAAGAGTTGCTTTCAGGTTCTAGTACTGGTTGCGGCATGGAGGTTCAAGTCCTCTTCCGGGCAAATTAAATAAAAATGTGCGAAAAAACGAAGAAAAGTATAGATAAATGCGAAAGTTGTGATAGTATTTATTAGTATAAGTGGAAAATAAGTTGATTTGCTTGAAACATATAAGTTTTTGGAGATGTTATGGGTAATGCCAAACAACTATGCGAAGAATTAGATAAAATTCTTTCAGGGATTTCAAATTTTAATATAACTCCTGAGACCATGGGAAAGCTTGAAAAAATTAGCGCCGATGCTGATGGGTTTGGCATGAAAACAGGAAAAAGGCTTGTTGATAATTTTGTTGAAGTTTTAAAATCATTTCAGGCAGGCAAATCAGGCGAAGATAGTGTATCTCTGCGCCTTACCGCATTGGAATTCTATAAAAAAAATATTTTAGAAAGTACCTCCGAGACAGAAGAAGAGTTGTAGTTAAAACTGAAATTTTTATAGTGTTTAAAAAGAGGTATAATTATGTATCGGACATTCGCGTTCCTGGAGGAATTTCGGGGAAAAATATTTAATGGAGATGTTCCTACTGTTTTGGAATTACTTCTTGTTTCAGAAGCAAGATTTGGCAACAAAAGCTGTTTTACATCTTTTACCCCTGAAAAAACAGTTTTAACATTCAGTCAGGCAAAAAATAAAATTTTTGAATTTGCCGGAGCGCTTATAGATAAAGGTGTAAAAAAAGGGGATCTTGTAGCTCTTACAGGAAAAAATTCTATAGAATGGGCAGTATCATATCTTGCCATTATTGCTGCGGGTGGAGTAGTTGTTCCACTGGATTATCAGTTTTGCGAAACAGAAATAGAGAATATTATAGTATTTACTGATGCCAAAATATTGATTGTTGATGAAGAAAAATATGATGCTATAGGAAAAACACACGGAAAAGAGTTTATAAAACTTTCTTTATCAAAAGAAAAACCTAACTATATTTTTGATATGAAAGCAAAACCTCTTGAAAAACCTGTTCTTACTGCTCCTGATGAGCTGGCTGCAATTCTTTTCACTTCCGGAACAACTGGAAATCCTAAAGGGGTTATGCTTACCCATTCAAATCTGGTTAAAGATTGCCTTCTTGCCCAGATGAATTTAAATATCTTTCATACTGATGTTTTTTACGCTATTCTTCCTCTCCACCACTCTTATACAATGCTTGCTGTTTTTATTGAGGCAATGTCAGTTGGAGCAGAAGTGGTTTTTGCTTCAAAACTGGTTGTAACGCAAATGCTTCTTGAATTAAAAGAAGGTAAAGTTACCATGCTTCTGGGAGTGCCAATGCTCTTTAACAGGGTATTAAAAGGAATTCTTAAAGGGGTAAGGGCAAAAGGGATTATTGTATATGGCATTATAAGATTTCTTCTTGTTATAAGTGGTGTTATAAAAAAGGTGTTTGGAAAAAATTTGGGGAAAAAGCTTTTTAAATCAGTTCTTGAAAAAGCATCTCTTTATTCAGTAAGAATATGTATAAGCGGGGGTGGCCCTCTTTCGCCATCAACATTTAAAATATATAACCAGCTTGGAATAGATTTTGTTCAGGGTTATGGGCTCACAGAGACATCTCCAATTGCTGCGTTGAATCCTGTGGAAAATTTCAAAATAAAATCTGTTGGGAAAATAATTCCTGGCATAGAGGTAAAAATAGTAAATCCTGATGCTGATGGCAGGGGAGAGATAGCTATAAGAGGCCCTATTGTCATGAAGGGGTATTATAAAAATGAAGAAGCTACTAAAGCGGTTATGTCGGAAGATGGCTTTTTCTTTACAGGCGATGTGGGTTATCTTGATTCTGAAAACTATCTCTATCTTACAGGAAGAAAAAAGAATTTGATCGTTACTGGTGGCGGAAAAAATGTTTTTCCCGAAGAAGTGGAAGATAAATTTCAGCTTTGTGAAAATGTTGAGCAGGTTTTTATCCGGGGATATATTAAAGACAAAAAAAGTCTTGCCGAAGAGATCGAGGCAATGTTTTATCCATCAGAAGAATTAAGAAATAAATGTACCAAAGAAGAGATTTATGAAATAATGAAAAAAGATGTGGCTGAAATAAATCATAAAATGCCTCCATATATGTGGATAACGAAAATAGGCATATTGGATGCGCCACTTGAAATGACTTCAACTAAAAAAGTAAAAAGATTTAAAGTAGCGAGAGAAGAATAGTGCTTATAATACCTGCTATAGATATTCTTGACGGAAAGTGCGTAAGGCTTTATAAAGGCGATTACAGTAAAGTGACAGTATATGGCGATGATGCTGTGGCAGTTGCTGTTGGTCTTGAGAAAGCCGGAGCAAAACGAATTCATATTGTTGACCTTGATGCTGCGCAAGGAAAAGGGATAAACAACAGAAAAATTATTTCAAATATAAGAAGCAAAGTAAAAGCTACCCTTGAACTTGGGGGAGGTATCCGTACTGAAAAAGATATTGACGAGATACTTTCCGCAGGGATTGACAGGCTTATTCTTGGAACTATTTTTGCAAAACAACCCAATGAATGCAGGGACTGGATCAAAAAATACGGGAACAAATTCATTGCTGGTATTGATGCTCTTGACGGAGAAGTGCGCATCTCTGGCTGGGAACAAGGCTCTGGCATTAAAGATGTTGACCTTGCCAAAAAAGCAGCAGAGGCCGGTTTTTGTAGTATTATTTACACAAATATTTCAAGAGACGGAACACTATCAGGACCTGATCTTGAAAATACCAAAATGATAGCAGTTGAGTCAGGACTTCCTGTTATTGTCTCCGGCGGCATAAGCGGGGAAGGTGATTTTAGAAAAATTACCGAAGATGCCTTTGCACGCGGAAAAATAAGAGGTATTATTACCGGAAAGGCTTTTTATGATGGGAAATTTGACCTAACTTCTGTTATAAGCAAATATCAGACAGATGAGGGCGTGTTTTTTTAATTATTCGCTGACGTAGGGTTCGCACGCAAGCTTGATTGTAATATGACCGAACGAGGGGCGAACAAAGGGTTTTATACCCCTATTTTCAAAGCCGGGATTTTTTAATAATCAACAATATCAGACTACAATAACCAGGAGCATATGGTGAGAATAAACTATCTTGAAAGAATTAAAAAAGGGGTAATTCTTTTTGACGGCGCTATGGGAACAATGCTTTATGAAGAAGGTGTTCCATTAAACAGTTGCTTTGAAGAAGTTTCGCTTTCTAATCCTGCTCTTGTAGCCAGTATTCACAGGCGGTATATTGAAGCTGGCGCGCAAGTTATTGAAACAAATAGTTTTGGAGCAAATCCAATAAAACTTAAAACATATCAGATTGAAAATAAAGCAGAAGAGATAAACAGGGCTGCGGCAAAGATTGCAAGAAAAGAGGCTGGGAGTGATGTCTATGTTGCCGGGTCTGTAGGCCCTATTGGTCAGCGGCTTGCTCCGCTTGGACCAATCAGTATAAAAGAAGCAGAAGAAGCATTTAAAATTCAAATTTCCGCACTGGTTGGCGAAGATATAGACTTTATTATTTTTGAATCATTTAAAGACATAAAAGAGCTGCTTCTTGCTGTAAAAGTCGCAAAGTCGCTTGCACCCCAAATGGCTGTGCAGGCGCAGTTTACTATTGGACCTCTTAATGTTGAAGAGTATAAAAATGAAGCGCCCTCGATCGCAAAACAACTTGATGCTGAAAACGCTATCGATATTGTTGGTGTCAATTGTACTGTAGGCCCTGACCATATGCTTGAAATATTAATGGCAATAAAGCCTTTTGTAAAAAAGCCTATTTCGGTTATGCCTAATGCAGGGCTGCCAAGGGAAATTGATAACAGAAATATGTATCTTGCATCACCTGCGTATTTCGGCAACTATGCGCTTAAATATCTGGAAGCAGGAGCTACTGCTATAGGGGGATGCTGCGGAACAACTCCTAACCATATTAAGGAAGCAGGGAAAATGATCCTCTCTCTTGGTGCTGTTTCGGAAATTAAAGTTACTTCTGTAACAGAAAAAGCAGTGCAGGAAAAAGAGGAAGTATTACTGGGAGAGCGCTCTTCTCTTGGGAAAGCATTGGCTGATGGAGCCTGGATAACAACAGTGGAGCTTGTTCCGCCAATGGGTACAGATTTATCAAAAATTATTGAACGCTCCGCAGAATTAAAATCCAAAGGGATCAGTTATATTAACCTGCCTGATGGTCCTCGCGCATCTTCCAGAATTTCTGTAGGGATAACAGCTCTTGAGATAGAAAAAAAAGCAGGGGTGGAAGCAATACCTCATATTTGCTGCAGAGATAAAAATCTTATTGGGATACAATCCGAATTGCTTGGGTTTCAGGCAGTTGGTTTAAAAAATATTTTTTTGATTACAGGAGACCCCCCAAAGGTTGGCAACTATCCGGATGTCACAGGGGTTTTTGATGTTGATGCTATAGGGCTTATTACTCTTGCGAAAAGGCTCAACAAGGGGATAGATTTTGGCGGAAAAGAACTTTCCGGACAAACAAGTTTTGTAATAGGAGCTGGCGCAAATCCTGCAACAACAGGGCTTGAGCGGGAAATCGAGCGTTGCTTTCTTAAAGCAGAAGCTGGCGCAGATTATTTTATTACACAGCCGGTTTTTGACTATGAGCATCTTTTGGCTTTTATAGATAAAATAAAAGATACAAAAATTCCTGTGATTGCGGGGATATGGCCTCTTGCTTCATATCGCAATGCTCTTTTTCTTAATAACGAAGTTCCTGGCGTTACCATTCCGGATTACATTATGAAAAGAATGGAAAAGACCCAAACAAAAGAAGAGGGTGTAAGAGAAGGAATTTTAATTGCGCGGGAAATTCTTGCTGCAGTGAAGTCCGCAGTAAAAGGGATACAAATAAGTCCTCCGTTTGGGGTTATACAAAGCGCAATAGATGTTATAAGGGAAGATTTTGAGTAAAGCGCTTAGATACAAATGCCTGTTTCTTGACCATGATGACACTTCTGTAAACAGCACTCCAATACTCCACCATAGAGCGCATGTAGAAATTATGAAAATAATGAGACCCGATACCCTGCCGCTTTCTCTTGATGACTGGTTTAGGAAAAATTTTGAACCCGGGATTATGGAATATCTGAAAAACGATTTATCCATGTCAGATGAAGAAATTAGAATCGAGTACGGAATATGGAGAGAGTATGCTGAAAAAACTGTTTCTGATTTTTTTCCCGGTATCATAGAAATACTTATTGAATACAGGAACAGGGGCGGAAAAGTTGTTGTTGTTTCCCATTCAGATAAAGACCTTATTGAGAGGGATTACAAAACTAATGGATTTTTTGGGGGCGAATCTTTTCTTCCTGATATGATTTTTGGATGGACAACTGATGCGACAAAGCGGAAGCCGCACCCGTGGCCTGTAATCAGCTCGCTGGAAGCGCTTGGAATAGAGGCAAAAGATTCTATAATACTGGATGATCTTAAGCCCGGCATTCTTATGGGGAAAAATTCAGGTGTTGACGCTGTTACCGCAGGCTGGGGGCATAATATTCCTGAGATAAAACAATACATGACAGCAAACACTATTGCATATTGTAGTACGGTCGAGGAATTTCGGGGTTTTCTGCTGGGTTGATTTTCTTTGTATATATACTATTTATTATTCTTTTTAATCGCGGTTATTCTTGTATGAATAAAATGTTCAAGGTCGGTTAATAATTGGGTCTGCCAGTCTTTTTCTATCTTTTTTTCATAGTTTTTAATATAAAACAGCTCATATGATTTTTTTTGAAGACCAGAAGCTATCTTTTCCAACATTGTGTCGGTTGGGAACCGTTTTCCATTCTCTATTTGCGCAATGTAATTAGTTGCTGTATTAACTAACTCTGCCAGCTTGGCTTGCGAATAGCCAAGTTCTGCTCTATAGGCTTTCATGTTTGTACTAAGGATTTCTCTAAGTTCTGTCATAATATCAATCTTTATGCTTGATAAAGAAAGTATATGTGGCTTAAAGCTCTTGACGCAAATAGCGATTGGCTCTATATTTACTAATATATAGCTAATAGCTATGGTAATTCGCAGATAAGGACAAATCTCTACGACTTATTGCAGCAAAAGCAAAATCGTCAAGAGGAGAGTCTTTAGGAACATGAAAACAGTTGAAGTGCTATTTAGAAAACATAAGGCTAATAATTTGACTCAAAAAAACTTTTTATTTAGTTTTTTCTGCGATTGCTGTAATGCGACGGACTTAAGACAACCACCTTTCAGAACAAGCAATATAATACATTATACACATTCTCTAAATAATTATGTCAACTATGCGTTAGTTTCTTTTTTCACAAATTTATTGTTTTTTTCTCATTGCTTAAACACAGGCAGGCGTTACCTGTCTTTTATATTATTCCTACGTTGTGGGAATTTGCCTCTTAAGGCTGGAGTTATTTAAGGCTTCGTAGAAGCCGGTGATTGTCCGCCGAAAGGGGGCGGGTAACACAATAAGGAGTAATTTATATGAA
>Ga0136643_10001004_pt1 | contig 33359 bp, 11 predicted proteins | sample TergutLab28metaG_FD_96883 | JGI IMG/M metagenome (GOLD analysis project Ga0136643, IMG submission 96883) | Labiotermes labralis P1 segment gut microbial communities from Petit-Saut dam, French Guiana - Lab288 P1 (version 3) (version 3) | ecosystem: Host-associated > Arthropoda: Insects >...
TATGTTTTGTTTTTGTTTTTTTAAAAAACTTTTTTTTTTTTTGTTTTGTCGGCCCTTTTTTTTACCAATATTTGCACCTCTTTTTTCTCCCCCCCCCCCCCAAAAAAAAGAGATTATATTTAACAATATGATCATATGTCATTTTCACTGTAATGAATTTTGTAACAATGTTAATTGTAGTTTACACATGCCTGTGTTAATCCATACACATCCCAATTCTACTCACTTGGACTGTGGGATCCTCTGAAATCGCCGTGGCCATCCAAAATCTACATGTTGTAAGTCGTATGCGTTCTTCTGAGTAATTCCCCGGCTTCTGAATTTTATATTCCGACGTTTCGGAACACTCTGTTCCATCTTCATAAACGGGTAGAAGATGGAACAGTGTTCCGAAACGTCAGCATATAACATTCAGACGCCGGGGAATTGCCCAGAAGAACGCATACAACATTCAGAACACAACGAAAGTTTTAAATCACAAATGCATGTAGTAACATTACAGAAGACCACACAACCTGTACCGTATATGCACTACTCAGCAATTCCCATATCTCATATAGCCTTCATTTACTTTTTTATGATTGTAATTTTTGACCCATTTGTTTTTTATTGAGGAACGGATGTTTCTGTTGTTGTCAGTAAAATATTAGAGCCTTGACCTTTTACATTTTCCCTATTCTTTTCAATTTATCACAAATATATTTCGAAATAATGCGGACGGTCACAAAAGTATAAAAAAATTTATTTCTTGAAATAAAGTGAAATGCCAAATTGATGCAACAAGGTAATTTTATTAATGTATACTTAGCTCGAGATGTTTCAGGCGCATACGCCCATCATCAGGAGCATTAGATGTTGAGTTGCAACATATGGTTTTCTGCACCGAGTTTTTGGATTGGTGTTGGTCGTGAAAGCCGCTGCGTAAGTCGTGTGTACGGTGCGGATGGTGCCGTGCACGGCACCATCCGCACCGTACACACGACCTACGCAGCGGTTCTCAAGACCACCACCCATCCAAAAACTCGGTGCAGAAAACCATAAGCTGCAACTCAACATTTAATGTTCCTGATAACGGTCGTATGTACCCGAAACATGTCGAGCTAAGAATACATCAATAAAATCACCTTGTTGCATCAATTTGGCATTTCACTTTATTTCATGAGGAAAATACACGGTCAAACAACCCTCAAATTTTATTTCTTGTTCAAACATCTGTATATGCAACAAATGGCAGTTGTTTACATAGGTAAACAGAAGTCCGTCAAGATAGAATATCACCATGTAAAGTAAAGCATCCAGGCTATACAAAGACACAACTGGAATACGTCACACCTCAGAAATAGTGACTGTGTTCTGTAGTCGGCAGTTATTCCTTTCGCAACACGTAATGCCTGTGTAAAATTATCGACGTAATTCTGAGGATTATGTGTTTTGCTGATGTTTTCTTGTGACAGGACAGTATCTCTGCAGTGATTGCTAAATATTCTAGCAACGGTTATATGGACATCCTTCAGGAGAAGTGGTACGGTGGCCTTCCCTGCTTCAAACTGGCCACAGAAATGGCTCAGCCACAACCTTTAGGAGTTGCAGCTGTCACAGGTCAGCACTATAATCTGAATTTCATGTTAAGAGTCCCCGTGCAGTAAGACGAGGAGAGGGAATGCATGATACAGTGTAAGTTACAGCAGACCGAGTGCCATTAGTACGTATTTACTAAATGATAGGTTTGGTTACTAATTTTAGAGTTCAAATTCAAAGGTAGATGTGACATACCTGGGAAGCAAATCAAATCAAAGGTGCACTAAATTTTTGTGACGCTCCTGGTAGAAGAATAAAGTAAGGTGAAGAAAAAACTCAACAAAATAAGTATTAAAATATACTGTAAGGATCCCACTGACATGGCTCATTTTGGTGCATTTGAACGTTTTGTGTAATTAAATAACCTCTTGTTATCACTTCAGCCATTCAGTCCAGTTACATGTTTCGGCCATCCATATCCTGTGCTGATGAATTTAGATGAATTCTGACATAGATATCATTAATCCAAAAATATAAAACCTAATATATACAAAACTGTAATTTGCCTGTTTTTGTATGTGTGTGAAACTTGATCTGTCCTATTGAGGGAGGAACATAGGCTGAGGATTTTCGAAAAAAGAGTGCTAAAGAAGATATTTGGGCTTAAGGGAACCGAAGTAACAGGGGAGTGGAGAACAGTATAACAATGAACTTTACGGTCTGCCCTCCTCAGAAAATATTATTCGCATGATCAAATCAATAAGAATGGGAAGGGTAGGGTATGTAGCACGTGGGAGACAGGAGAGGTGCATACAGGGTTTTGGTGGGGAACCTGAGTGAAAGAGACAACTTAGAAGACATAGGCGTAGATGGGACGCTAATATTAAAATTTACCTTCAAGAAGTGGGTTAGGGGCATGGACTAGACTGATCTAGCTCAGGGTAGGAACAGGTGGCCGGCTGGTGTGAGTGCGGTAATGAACTTTAGAATTTCATGAAATCCGGGAAATTTCTTGAGTAGCTGAGGACCTGCTAGCTTCTCAAGGAGGATTTCGCTGCACGGAGTTCGGATTAGATAACGTCGATATAGTATTACTGTTCGGCATGCTGCGAATCAGCGGTACCACATAAAGTGAACATTTGTATGTATAAATGTATTAACAACCACCTTACGCACTTCAATGATGTGCTTTTATTGTAATATCTTCACTAACATTTTTCGGCCAGTAACCCGGCTATCTTCAGGGTGATATCTTTGATACAAGAATACAATTTAATTAAATGTGTCAGAGTCACTCTACAGTATTAAAAACCGTATAATTTCTAGTTAAATTTGCTGTTGTACAGTAATATAAAACAAAATGTGGATGATTATGAAACAGCGGAAGTTAAAATTAATTTTAACCATAAATTAGATGACCACGTGCGTTACAATAGTAGTCCATTGTTTTTGCACCAATATTAATGAAATATCACACCACGGTTACGGAAATAGCACAAAAATATATTTACTAAGGAGCAGAGACTGTATTACAAACATAATTTTTCACTTACATTGAATGTAATTAACTGCTTCGATAGAAAACTTCTGAACTGGCAAATAAAAACGTAATTTTAAAAACATATTTACACAATCGCGAAAAAAATCGCCTATTTTTCTCAGCCATTCATTTGTCTTGAAACATTGTTATCAGAGGCAGATAGTCGCTGATCATTTTCAGGCACAAATCCCACAAATTTGTTTTAAAAGTGGAGGGCTTTGATTTAGAACCCACAATGAACAAAAGAATTTCACTCAGTTATTTTACCAGCCACTGCACATGAATAGATTTATAAAATTTACACATTAAAACATTAAAAACACTCCGACATGTTTCGGTCCTAGGATTATCATCAGGGAGCTATATCGTCCTTGCTAAAGTTACACTATTAAAAGTCATATTAATTTCACTATTCCAGTTGGGTATTGTGGCATCATGCCGTGTTGTGTTGTGTTGCGAAGAGTGCCCTGTTGTGGATGTGCGTTCTGTGTTTCGTTGCGTGAACAGGGGGGGGGGGGCTTTTTTCGTAAATGTTTGTAATTTGCCTCTAATAATTAAACCATGGGTCTCCAACGTTTCTATGACAAAGGACTACAACCGATATTGTGGGCTGATTCGCGGGCTGCACGTGGAGGAATAGCAGTAAGTGGCATACCTAACCGCCTGAATTATTGTGTGTTTTTATAATATATGCAAAGTTTACAAATATTGCCGCGAGTCGCATAATACAACCTGGCGGGCCGCGGGTTGGAGACTCTTGAATTAAGTACTCTTTAAATACCGGGTCAGTTAACTTTTTATAAATTGCCATGTATATAAAGGGAAATCTAAGCTACCACGAAAATAATGAACTTTAAACATACACTTCGTCATACCGATGGTAAAATATTTTCTTATAATGAAACCAACGAATGCACTAATTTCTCAAATTTATTTTTGGAATAGCATGTAGCAGTCAGCATAACCTGTATGACATATACCTATTGCTGTGCATACAGTACTAGACTCTTGATGATGGACAGAAAACCTGTCCGAAACATGTAGAGTTCTATTCCAAAAATAAATTTGAGAAATTAGTACATCTCGTTGGTTTTATTATAAGAATATATCACGATTTACGGTCCTCTGAATGTCAGATTTGGTAAAATATCTGTTCGTATTTATCGCATGTGACCAGATTTAAAATAACTGTACGCCTTTTTTTTTCAGGGGTATTTATACTACTTGGCTTGGGCATGGTACTAGGTTGCCTCATTCTTATCTTTGAACATTTGTTCTACCGCTACACCCTTCCCATTCTTCGACACCAGCCCAAAGGAACCATATGGAGGAGCAGGAATATTATGTTTTTTAGTCAGGTGAGTGCAAAAATAAACGTTCTTTCTTTCAGTACTCTTAGTTATTTGTCAGAAATGTGCCGTGTATTCATGTGTTGTTTTGATTAAATTGAACTACCATGCAGGACAGAGTTTGGTCACGTATCGGGCGCAAACGTTGTATGTTAAGCGACCCACTATGGCTGACACTAATTTGTTGCGGGCTGGGTGACCGAGGATTCGTGGTTCGATTCTTAGTAGGGGCAGGAGTTTTTTGTGTTCCTCTGGATCCGACCCAATCGTGATGTTCTGGAGAAGCAGTCGGTACTGCTTGACCCTTGCAGATGGGACTGCGGGGTTGTTCCTAAACCTCGGTAACTATCAATGAACGCTGCGTAACATATCAGAACAGCAAAGACGTCAAGAGCATTATTTAATTCTTCGCCCCAAATGACCAAAGGCGAAAATGTTTTTGTAATGGATAAAGAAGCCCCTGCTTTCACTCCTCCCTTCCATAATTTGTAGGGCTGCAAACATACCATTTATCATGGTCAGTGCATAGAGTCGACGGTACTGGATAGTAAGGTTCACTGAGCATTCTTTGTTTAAAAAATCATTTAATCGTTCATAATCCAGCCCTTTATGTTGTTACATTTATTATGCTAAATATGATGGAGGATATTTAATAATATTTACTGCATTACGTATGACAAAGGGATAAGGAAGACCATAATGAGTTTTTATTTGTTATGAAAGATGTATTTGTTATGTTGTAGAAACTGTACCGGTTCATCAATTGTGTTGAGTTGGTATCACCACATCATGCTGCAAGAGAACTAGTTCACACACTTAGACAGGGTCAGATAACCAGCCTTTTCCAGAAAAGTGTCAAAAGGGTATGTAAGAATAATTAATAATCAATTTAGAGTGCATAATTTGAGATTTGCTCAGTCCTGTTAAGAGTTATGGCCTTCTGAGATGTTATGCTGTGCAAAGGGTTTAAAAGGTCCGTGTGTTTAAAGGAACATAGTGCCTTTAAATTCAAGATTTCCATCTAGGAATGTGTAACTTTTGAAGATGAAGATGCTATGTCCATTTGAAACACAGAGATCTGATAACCATGCTATGCAGTGTAATGTAACAGAAGGCCAGAATCTTTATCAGTTCATAATGTTGGCAAAGTCATTACACTGTACTTATGTCTGTCGTATCCACTCAGATAACATATGTACACCAATGTTATTTGTATGTGTGCTGCTGTTGTCGGATTTGTGATATGATGTCCATTGTTTCAGAAGGAACATGAACAGCGTCGCAGAAGGAAAAGTAAAGCCCAGTTTTTTGAAATGATACAAGAAATTCGCAGGTATGCTTGAATATTAGCAGACTTACATTTAATTTTCTTTTATCTAAAACATCAGTTTGTCTATTTTCTGTCATTCATTTGTACAAATTATAACACTGTCAAGGACTTCCAGGGCATCAGTCCTAGTCAAGGTGGAAATGGCATTTCCATCAAGGCCAAGTATGGGCGTTTCAAGGATAAAGTGGAAGCTAATTATAGACAGAAAACTTCCATTTGTAGTTGGAACAGAGAAATATTTGTCAATAATGACAGCTACATTTGTCTGAACTTACGACATTTAAATCAATATTAGTGGGGTCATATTTTCATATTCCACTTGGTATATAGATGTATTTCTACCCTCTTCTATGTGTGCATTTCTCGTTTGCATAACATAGATGCCCTGCAATGGGCTGATGCCCTGTCCCAGGATGCTTACCAGTTGTCCATAGACAAGATTCTTAAAGTTAGAAAATGAGAGACACTGGCAAAATTTGGCCGTCCCTGTTCATCTGCATGTCATCAAACATTGTACTTGCTTAAAAGACTTTTATCAATTCTGATCTGTCAAGTCATGTTAGTAGAAATTTTAAATGCAAGTAAATAATAATGCAGTAAAATTTTCTTTGCATTTTAAATGCAGCACAGCAGATCTTCAAAAATAGGGAAGCTCGTGTTTTGAAAACACAACTGGGTTTGCAAAGAACACGTACAGTCTTATTACGTTTGTATGTACCAAAATAATTTCTTCACTTTTAAGTGTTTTTAAGGAGGAAAACATCATCTATTCAGGAACACTCAATTGAAGCAATGGCAATTTAAGTTTTAATGCACACTACATCTACATTACTTAACACAAGTTTATGTTATGGTTATCATCATCATAGTACTGTTACATAAGGGGCCTCAGTTTCTATATTTTTTATTACTCTAAAATCAAATTTAAAATCATTTTTTTTGTGGTCAGCTCTCTGAATAAGTTATATTTGTGTTTTTCTTCAGCTTTCTAATTTCTTCATGTTTCATAAGCTTCATTCTGAACAGAATTTTCAAGGATGCTAGTAACAGAAGAGATTGTTCCCTGTAATAAACTTGGTTGCAATTATGCACATTACTCCTCATATATATATCTGAATGTTACTTGCTCAAGCTGTATGTTCTCTTGTGCCAGAGTTCCACAAGAGGAATGTAATCAGTCAGTTCTCTATATGGGTGTAGTTTACTGAAGTTTTGTGTCCTCATGTGACAGAGTTCAACAAGAGGAACGTGATCAGTCAGTTCTCCAGGAAGAAGAAACTGAGCCAGAAACAGAGGCTCCTAGCACTCTTCTTAAACCAGAACGCAGGTCCAGCAAAAATCCCTCAAGTCCTTTGAGTCCGCCTTCTAAGTCTTCTCCAAGAAAATTTGGGAAATCAAAGAGTCCTCGTTCATTAGAAGCGAGAAAGTTCTACAGAGAGCTATTTAGTCCTGGCGGTAACAGGAAAATTAAATCCAAAAGCCCAAATACTCGCAGAAGATTCAGCACTGACATGATCTTCAGTCCATTAAGGTCAAGGTTAGAATGTCCTTCTAATGCCGTTGGAAGGCGTCTTAGTAAGGATTCTGGTGGCTGCAACAGCCCTCCTGATATAAACTCAAGACGATTGAGTAATTTGGATGTGTGTGCAAAACAAGATAAGCTAAGCAGTTTAGACTTAAGATTCCAGCAAGGAAGATCTCATCTTGATGTAAGGTTGCCAGACTCACGTTCTAGTGGTTCAAGTTTGAACATAATTCCAAGACTGGGGAGTTCTAGCAACACAAATGTAAGTTCCTCAAAACATGAGGTAGGTGGGCGGAGACCAGAGGTAAGTTCAGTTCAGGAAAGACTGAATACAATTGGTTCTCGATTAGGAAGTTTAAGTAGTACTGATATTAGTTCTAGGTCTCAAAAATTATCAAGGTCTCGCTCAAGAAGCCCCATACCATCAATAATGAATAGAAGTTTTCCTAGTTCCTCAGACGGTTTGTCTGAAGTATCTACAATCCCAAAGCACAGAGACAGAGTGCGTTCAGATACAAATGCTTTAGAAGCAGTGCAAAGTAGGCCTAGTTTAAGAACTCCCAGTCCAACTGATGTTCAAGGTAATGTGATTCAGCATAGGGATCTTAATTCTATCTCTGGAAGAAGTCACAGCCTGGACAGCAACAGAGACCTATCACAGGAAGATGAAATAAAATCTGTACCCGAATCTGATGGAACTACTGCACATCACCCGAAATTAAAACGGTCAGACTACGTATTACCATATGAATCAATAATTGAAGTGAATGTCACATGCTGTGATTCAACACCTGAAAAGACCAAAGATTACAGCACAGAAACAAGGATTCAAGACTTGTCGACTTCACAACAGCACATAAATGCACAAGAATCATCCCCCAGTCCATACAGTTCTTTGAAGAGACAGCAGTTTAGACGGCGACAAAGCCATCAGCCACGTTTGGAAACAGTTTACACTCCTCAACATCAAGTAGTTTCACCATCCTCATCCTCCCAGTCTTCAACCAAAGAATTCCTTGTCCCAGTTCAAAGACATGAGAACTCTTCACCATCATCATCCTCTAGAAGTCCTGCAAGAAGAAGACACCAAAGTCATCCTGTAAGAACTGATTTATCACCTCAAGAAAAATCGCATTTAGCAACTTCAACTTCAATTCCAGATGTGTCTTCAGCAGTTAGTCCTAATCGCCAGAGGCACCACCGTCATCATCGCCACCGCAGAGAATCATCTCATGAATGTGATGAAGTGTTTGATGATATTCCTCCTCCACCTCCTCCACCATTTTGCCATCCACGTAATGGAAGTAATGGTGAATCTCCTTTGGATCGTTTAAATAGAGAGGAATTGGTAGCTTTGTGGCGTAGTTCAGAATCTGAGCTAAGAAGCCATTTGTTGAGGGCAATCCGTGCTAAAGAAGTTACTGATCCTCCCTGAAATAATGCTGTGCATGAGTTGTAATGAATTGTCTTGGTTGGTTGAAGAAAATTGAGGGTTTTTTTCCCCATTTTATGCCAACATTCCTTATAGGGAAGTGATATTCCCAAACAGGCATTGTCTACAGGAAGCAACCTGTCCACAGATGACTGAGGATGGGCAGCAATAAATGTTTTACTTCTGTTTAGGGAAGTGTTTTTTAAAGTGAAAATGTGTTTTGTACCAGAACCTGTGGAATCATGAGAAGTGAAAGCTTCACTAAACATTTTCTTGACTTTTACTGCTGTATTTGGTGCTATTTCTTTAAGGTAGACTGTCAAAACCTACAGTAATTCTATAAATAAAGAAAATAAACGATTTCCAGTAATGAAAATGTCATTTTAACTACATCCATTTATAAGTGCATGACATAAACTTAGAACATAATTGCTTTCACATCTCCTGTTTTCATAGGTTGATATCATAGGCTTTATAGAATTTAACACGATATCCTAAACATACTTCTGTAGTATTTTCACATGTATCATTTAAATACATCAAACATTTCCTTATTTGGCAGAGAGATAGTTTAAAATGAACTTGTACAAGTAACAAATAATGACACATTTATAGCAGTTTTAGAAACTCAATTATTATTACTATTATTATTATCATTATCATCATTATTGTTATGTAGCATAGTGACTCATAACACCCAATATACAGAAGTAGAGAAAGTTTAATTAACTTGTCCATAACAGGGCAGTTAAATTTATTGCATGTTGAAAACAGGATGTATATTGTATATATAATGGTAAAGCACATTCAACACCAGTACAGAAAAGTTATGTAAGACTGCCATAATAATTTTCTTATAACAAATGTAGTTCAGTGTAAGGTAAAAGTCAATATATGTGTGTAATAGACAGTGACATCTTCTATAGAACATGTAAGAATGTGGTACTAGGACACCAAAAATGATCTTGGCAAATTATTGGGTCTTCCATTTTTGTTGTTTTTGCAACATTTGTATTTCAAGTGTGTTTTATACAAAAGATAGACCTTTTTGTCAAACATATGAACATAATTTAACCTCCTGTATGAGTTTACTGTCCATATTGATGTAATATCAAATGCTTGTGAAGTAGAAGTCACCCTTAAACACACACACCCTATAATCACTGCTGTGTAATAGTTTTTTTTTATCTAGCACAGATTAAATTATTTAATCTGTTCCCATATAGTCAAAACAAACACGTATCTGTATATTAATATTGAGCAGTAATTTAGAGTTGTATAATGGAGATTCTGAGAAGAGCTGCTGAAGAAACTTGACTGTAGTCTTTCAGCAAACTGACTAGAAACAAGGTTATAGATTTACTTTAATATATACTCTCTCTCTATTTTTCCTAACCAGTGATGTTTTCAGAGTTTTACATTGGCAGTTTTCCGTATGTTAAGATTTAAAATAATTATAGAGAATTATTTTGACCTGATATTTTATCCTTTTTTCTTAATTTTTCCTGGTATGAAACATGGAAAGAAGGGAGTCAAAATAATTTTCCTCCAAATGAAATTTAAAACTGTTTCAGAAAAATACATTTAACTCCTAACTATTGACACTAACCTGCATCACATAACACATAACACATGGTATTACCTGTTCTCACTCCTATAAAGTTTAGTTTAAAAGTAACCCATACACTTATTTTTAAAAATCTATTATAGTCTTTTTTCTGGAATCACTGTTCCATTTCATTTTTTCTTATTAATTTCAATATCTGTTTTAAAATTAAATAGAACTAACATCAGAAGCAAAAGTAACGCACTTTAGACACATAGTGACATAATAACATAAGAAATGAAGCTAGAGAAATGCTGAAGAGCTACAAAAAAAAAAAAAAAAGAAATTTTGTTTGCTACACACATTTTCCTTCATTACATTATTTCATCAAAAGAGAGTAGCATAACTGGTCATGTGAGGTACAAATCACTTGATAAAGTTCCACCACTCATAATGGAAGTGATAAATGTGAATATACAACTCTTCCACTCCATGAACTTGAAAAACACAGTGATGCACAGAATAGAGTTTCTTTTTTTTAACAAACACCAAGACAATTATTGCTTGTACCCCTTGTGTGCAGTGTGACTAAAATAATTGTAACACTTATAAGGAGTTTTCTGGTACAAGAGTTTTAATAGTGAATGAATATTTTTAAAGTTAAAAAAATTACAGCAGAATTTGGTCGTTTTTTACATGTTACGTTGGTGGGTATCAAGTGGAGACTACATCACTCTTTACATAACAAAAATATTTACAAATGATTTCCATGTGGGTATGAACATTTTTATAATTGCTCTGCATAAATTCCATGTGTCTGCTATCATGTATTTAATTCATGTTTGCAAAATTTGAAGCTCTTTTCTTTCCATGGATCTCTTACAAACTTTTATTTTACAGTTATATTCAGGGACTGCACAAATTCTCGCAAAAAAATACATTCTTTTCAGTACTTCATGTCTGGTTTTTGTGTGAAAAAAAGACACATTTTTTACTTTAATGAAATTAGCAGATGACACAGAAACCAAAAGATTCTTCCAGATATTTGATCCAATACTTAAAATATTTCTCACTCACTGGGTGGCATTTGATTTGGTATGTTCAAGAAATTTTACCTTTGATTTCTAACACTATATATTGTTTAACAGATATACACACTTCTAATACCATACAGTCATTTTCTGACTTCACATACTGATATATTATCTTTGGTAATTTCAACATATTTCTCTCTGTAATTTAATATATGATTTAAGTGATTAAATTACAGAGCGATATAAAAAATGACCTAAAACATTCATGAGTTCTGTTTAATTCAACACTTCTGCAGCCAAGATCCCGGCCTTGAAGTTAGGAGTGCTCTGCCAAAAATTTTACTACAAGTTTAAGGCTATTTTGTAGTGTGTGCTGGTCCAGACTTGCTGCCACCCATGGGGATACATTTCCCATCTGTTTTAATCATTCAGTACTGGTTTAGCCAAACCAGTGCAAACAGGCTGCAGCATACGCTTGCTTGAAATTACCATCTTGCTATGTGATTAGTGCAAGCACAGCATTGTTTGTCAGGATATTTGTCTGTTGCCTTGTTGACTTGTAGTTTGTCTCCACAGAGATTAAATGAAACCCTAATTTACTTACTGTTGAACCACCAGATGGCAGCAATAAGTGGCAATGTCATAAAAATGCATCTCTGCACCATATTACCACACTGATTGTTATAGCAAGCTATCTACTCAGAAGGAGGCTGTGTATCATATTTCAGTGTTTGGTGTGTCTTGAGAGAACAAAATAAAAGTAAATTAACATCAAGTAATGAAGAGAAAAGCAGTGTTCCTAGGCCAATGATAGGTTAGGTTAATTTAATGTAGCCTGTCATTATATAATTATTTTCATCGTCGTCGTCGTCGTCATCATCGTCATAATCGTCTTCTTCTTCTTCTTCTTCTTCTTCTTCTTCTCCTTCTTCTTCTTCTTCTTCTTCTTCTTCTTCATCATCATCATCATCATCATCATCATCACAATTGGCTGGAGAAACTCCATACCATTCTTTTGGAAATAAATAACCTTTAAATATGTTTGCATCTTGAAATATATATGCTTCCACCACTTCTTTCAATTTTTTTTTAGTATGTTGAGACAGTAATACCACATACGCTAACTTAAAAATAATTGGCTTCAAAATTGTCAGTCTTAAAGTACTGGATGTTCATTCTTTGCTAAGCATCATTTTTGGTTTCCACCATGAACCAAGTATCATAATGGACATGAGGTACAGGAGAGCTTGAACTGTTGATGTCACTAATATATGTAATATCGAAAGTCATAGAAAGGAATATTAAAGCAATGAAATTGCTCATGTGATGCTGACATCTTATGTCACATGTATGGTTTAAAATTTTACTGATCTCAACTAATTATAAAGTTAGTAATGCTATATGCCAGAGTGCCATAAATAACTGTGATTTCCAGTGTAGAGGTGTAGGAAGGTAACATAAAAATAACACTATATTTCTTACAATTTCTCAGTAGATTACTACTTTCAAAAAAATATTTAACCCTTGTCTTTACTAAAGTATACAATTTTTCACACATTATACTTCTGCAGTTTCCACATTACATTTATGTACTTGTATAATTTAGTGTTAAGTCTTACAATGTCTCTGTTAAATTTAGGTACTGACAACATAGTCTTAGTTTGTGTTCTTCAAAGGGAGTGTTAGATTATCATAAACCATGGCAACTTAGAAAACAAAAACAAATTACAGGTCTGATGGCTGGGGTTCAAATTGAAGTAGGGGTGCTGATATTTCTCTTTTCAGAATATTTTAGTTCTATAGCCCCATGAACTTCCTATCCATTAAGTTTAAGGACCCTCATCCCCCTGGGAAAACAAGAGCATGAAACTGACCATTCATATGCAATTAGTAATATACAGGATGAAGAGGAGTGAATTGCAATGTGTCAATTATGCAGTTGTTACTGACTTCAGTGGTATCCAGTTATGTTATGCAGGAAAGCTGGATGAATAATCCACATGGTGAAAGTACAGTAATTTGTGGAGTTAATGTACAGGAAATAGGAATAAAGTTATAGATGTATGAGCCCTTTAGGAGCAAGGGTGTTAGGTCGTTTGCCTGGAAGGAAAATCTTAAACAGCCCTTGTTAGGTTACTTGATGCTGACTGAAAATGGAATACTATGGTGTAGTATACTGGCATTTGTGTTACTGGGGCTCTGAGTGACTGACTGACTGACAGAAGAGCAGACTGACTGACAGAGATACTGACTGGCTGATGAACTGATTTACCCCTTCACTCACTCACTCACTTACTGACCAGCTGACTGACATAATAGAATGACATGAGTGACTCAATGATGGACCTTCTTCCTTGATGTGTTGACACTCAAGTGATTGTAAAATTCTTGAACACCATACTACATTTATGAATATTCATCACTGGCCTAATCCTGAGTTCAGTCAATCAAGCCATCGCCTTTATATGATTTTTTGTCTTGTGATATGCTTTAATATTGTTCTCCCATCTATGCCCAAATCTCCACATGGTCTTGTTTGAGTTATCTAAGTGAAATATGTGCAACATTTTTTAATTTTACAATGTGTGCTGCATATTCTAATCATCTCATCCTCCTGAATTTAAGCACCCAAATGTTACATGAAGAGTGAATAAAATTTCTGTACAAAGACCAGCTGCCCTGACTGATGTTTTTGTGGTTTTTGTCAGTCCCTCCAGGCAAATTCTGGACAGTATCTCAAGTTAGGTCACGATCTCTTTCTTTCACATCCTTTTGAATTTGTTTTTCACTTATCAATTGATGCATTGTAGTATAAGCTACTGACAGTGTCTTTAAATAAAACATACATGCTGTATATAAATATACCTTCATCCTGTAGGGTCGCAGAATTTTAATGTCAATTGCAGAAGATTGGGCACACATACATTTAAATATAAGAAAGATTATAAGGGACTTGCTTTCGAAAGAATAATGTTGCCATATAGGCCCATAATGTTCTGTGACATTTGAAAGGTCAGAGATTCATTGCTTTTACAGCCATATAGAATTTCTCTAATTTGTGTCATATAGGCCCATAATGTTCTGTGACATTTGAAAGGTCAGAGATTTATTGCTTTTACAACCATAGGGAATTTCTCTAATTTGTTCCCTAAGTTCATTAGCTTCACAGTTATCAGTATTCAAATGGCTTGATGTATGACTGGTAAATGAGACTAAAATTATAATGTTCAGTTGATTCTGTATATACCAGAAGAATATTAATGTGGTTAATCAAACATAGTTTCACTTCTAGCACCACTGCATAATATAACCTCTGTTAAGCAAACTTAAAATTTCTACTGCCATCTTTGAAGGATATTCCTTATTACTGAACTGCAGTCATATGGAAAAACACATTGTCAAGTGTGACCATATAAAGTAAGGTTATGAAAAGAGAGTATATATATATGCAAGTTGGTCAATTATGCTGCAATAAAATCGCAAATTAATTGTATTTTCATTACAATCATGTAGATATAGACAACTGAGCAAAAGTAGTTAAACAATTGAAGTTTTAATCTTAATTTTTTCTTTAATAAATTAATTACTGATTGTATGATAATGGTAAATGGTATTGTCTTATTCCATCACATATTTTACCAGTTATTTCAGTAAGTATTGGTCATAGAATGAATGCTGCAAATGTAAAACACTGGTCTGTTCTTAATTAATACCATTTGTGAACATAACTATTCTATCTCGGAGTGTCTCTTGGTTTATTATGATCTTAGTCTACAATGTTTTGCAGAAATTACTAAAGTTGTGTGAGTCATCAGTGATGTAGGTCAGATTTCTAACTAGGAATACAATCTAACTTTAGAATTTATTTCAACTTTGAATGAGACTACCATTTTGACTTTAACCAAAGTCACAGCTTGTTAAAACCACCATGTTTTGGAATTTGGTTTTGTTTGGTTCTTCGGAAGAAAAGGGTATGAAGGCAAACCTACTCTTTGGGGTTTTTAAATATGACTTCTCTCAAATTATGCTCCATAACTTACAAGACTCTCAGTCATCTATGATGTGTGAGTAGCCCTGCCTATAAAGGTAACAGAGTAGGTTTTATTTTGTATCTTGTTCACTGTGATATGGAAATAAGTCTATATGTCAAATTCAGTGGTTACAGTTAACTTGAGAAATGACCAAAATAATGGTCTTAAACACTGTGTTATCAGCAAAAAGGTTTAAACTTGGTGTATTTGAACCCTTTTGCCAAGCTGTGCCTCTTTGGAAGCTAGTCACTGTATTACAGTGGAAACACTGCCACAGCCTTGTCTTACAACTGGCTTGCTGAAGTCAGGAGAATGGTATCGAAAATATAGTACATCAGTCATCAAATGTATCACATTGAGAATGTTTTAGAATAAATTTGCAATGGAATGTTATAGTACAATTTGAGTCGTTTAAAATTACCAGTACAGTTGGCATGGGTAACTAGTAGATGAATAGTCTAAAATGTTTGTAGACTGATGTTCAGTAGTTCAAGACCAGTAAGCATATTTCTTTTATGTGTCTGTGTTCATTGGCATAGCAAGGTTTTTCGGCACTGGGGCAAGACATCAATATGGTCGCCCATAACAGAAATTATGAACTTAAAAACACAATTTTTAGTTGAATATCTCGTTTTTTTTTTTGGCTCAATAATATGACATTCATTGAGCACATAAAGTTGAAGATTTCATTTAAAATATTCATTTTATCGCTCATTCTTCTGACTTTTGAACACATCTGCCTGTGTCAGCGGCACCATTAGCTCCCATATAGTTATGCCCCATCTGTTTTTACTGCGTGTCTTCACTATGGCAATCTTTTTACACATTATTTCTGGGTATTTTCACAGGAAAAGGATTTGTTCTATGTTATAAATGTATTATTTTGCTGTATGTGTCTTGTATTTGTCTTAAATTAGTTGTACATCACCGTATGGCCTCATGAGTGATATAACATCTTAAGAAAGAGAGTGACATAAATAAAGATACTGTTTTTCTGGGATGTGACCCAAGTCAGCAGATTCATCCTAAATGCTGGTAAACATAAGTATACACGGCGTCACAACAGAGAAGACAGCAATATGTATAGTTACTACCATAAGAACTTCAAGCCATACATGGCATAAATGAAATGGCAACTATGTAATGCATGTTGTATGATTGGCAGTAGTAAAGGAATTTACATTTACACTAATGGAAGAACACAACATATCCTTGACATTGTGAATATTAAAATGTTACGAAAATATCCGATACCTCAGTAAGGTGAAGTCTATCATAGACATATATTTCATCTCACAATGTTTATCCTAAATTACAGTGCAACTAAGCTTAAGCTTACAGTGTCTTAGCCTTCCTGAGAAGTTTTCAGTGATGAAAGTATCTGTTGTGTTCTCCTTTTATTGCCATACCTGTGTATATATATATATATATATATATTTATATTTATATTTATATGCTATGTCTGTACATATGTTATGCATTTCATGGATCCACAATATAGTTAAATTGGCAATAGGATGCAGAAAAAATCATACAAAGTTGCAGGCTTCCGTGTTTACAGATCTTATTGCAAGGTAAACTGAGAGTGAAGATTGCTATGTGGGTTATGTGCCTGTATTTTTTTTAACGAAACTGTTACTCTGGACATATTTTCTGGTTGAATAGTTGAAGTGTGTAGTTACGTTGGTTTTCCACACTTTTTTAAGAGAATTTATGAAACTGCAAGAACTTGCCAGCATCAGGAGGGCCCAGATAAAGTGTGCCTGGAGAAAGGGAATGAAGTAGGTATGATAAGGAAACTTATCTATAAGTAATACAATTTTATATAACACTTGTTTGTTCTGCATTCTAGACATTTTGATGCCCAGTCAAGTGGAACAGAAAATCAAGCACAGAATATTCATAAAATATTATTATAGAAACCTTAAGAGAACTTGTCAACTTGCCTCAATTGCTTTAGCCACTTTACTGTATGGATAGAATGAAGGAAATGCTTGGGGTAGTTTATTTCCCCTCATTTAACATCCCATTTTCAACTGCATTGTTTATGTTGCATAGAGTGTTATGACAGTATTGAGTGATAGACAGGGAAAGAAGTGGAAAGAGGTGGTTATGGTCCATCTAAGGATTATCCAAGCATTTACCTGGAGTAACTGAAAAAAACGCAAATACTACCAGGATATCCAGTTCTCAGGACTTCTAGAAAATGAGGTACCATTCAGGCATAATGTTTGGTGTTATGAGGCTGATATGACATCTTGTATGACTGTTCACTTCTCCCTGACCCAGAAGAAGTAAAACTTGCACATGTAAGTGACATTATGGAAACATTTTTAAATACTAAGCTTCTTCTGTTCAGGACAAGCAGTCTATCCTCAATGATTTAATGTTGCTCAGATTTGATAGTACCTTGAATTTCAAAATTTAAAAAGTCTTCACTTAAATATGTACTAAATAATGAGAGATTTACACCAAATTACCAGGAAAATAACTGGATATAAAATAATTTCAGAATTTAATATATTTTGGTTTGTGTGAAAAAAGAAGTTATTAGAACAGAGATTTTGCATTCCATTTAACCTCCATTAGTGACAACTTTGTGTGTATGTATGTATGTATAATTTGGAAATTGCCACAAAAAAGATGAAGGTATTCAGTTTCGTTGGGACAGATCACTTAAGAACAAAAATTATTATAAACAGTGAAACACTAGAACAAGTTAGCCAATTTACTTATTTAGGTTGCAGTATATCTGACCAATTTTCCAATGATGTAGAGTCCAAATTGGCAAAATTTTTACAATTAATAGGTACTATTAAGAGAACTATTTTTAGGAAAGTGAGAACAGAAACTATTTTTAAAATATACAACACTTTAGTTTTACCTACATTTTTATATCGGTCAGAAAATTGGACACTAACAGCCCCACAAGACGAAGAATTGAAGCGGCAGAAATGAAGTTATTGAGACCTCTGGCTGGCTACACCCTTTATGACCACAAGACAAGTGACTACATACACCACGAACTATAGATTACAGGCATACTAGACAAGCTAGATGAATACAGATGGAACTGGTGTCAACACTTGCAAAGAATGCCACAATACCGAATCCTTTTGAAATCATACTACTACAGACCACAAGGAAGGAGAACAATTGGAAGACTGAAGAAATGTTAGAGAGGGCAGTTGTACCTTTGGAGATGGAATGGATCAAAGGGTACAATCCTTGATGTTTATGATGATGATGATGATATATATATGTATGGGATCTTCAAAAAGATCAGTATAGTTGAGAATTTTTTAATTGTCAAGGTGTTTGTAGAAACTTGTGGTTTCCTAATTTGCATATGTCTTTTTCTGACATTGTAATTGCATGTTCATTGCAGCTGATGCTTGTGTCTGATTTATTTCATAATTAACCAATACTAGATGATTCTCAAGGTGAAACTGTTTAATGCAGAGGTACTGTCAGGTTTTAGGAGGCCATTGAATAAAACAGTCAGGAGTTTTAGCATGTTTTATTACTTAGCAAAAACTTCTACCCTTTGTGCAATAAAATCGCTGAAACAGCAACCTGACAGACTACCTTTTTCTACATATGCTCACTTGCATTTATATTCTACATTATCTTGCTTCAATTTTATTTATTTTATTCCGACTAAATAACATAGGCCCAGATTATTTAGGGAACTTCAGCAATAGAATAGTAATTATGTATTATATTTTGCTTCCTTTGGCATTTTACTTTTGTGCATAATGGACTATATTTCCACTGCAGGCTCCAAATATATTTATATTTTAGTGTTATCTCTTGAATTATATCATAATCTGATCATAATAGTGTTGTATCTAAGGAGAGAATAATGTTAGTTATTTCAGCTTCTTGACTTCAATTAGACTCAAGTGCTTATTGAAATTATCAAACAAAAATTTAAAACCATGTGCATGATAGAGGGCCCTTGAGAAGTTGAAATTGGCTTAGCTGTTAAAGACTTTGTCCACATTGCATGGAATGCAAAGCTTCTTTACCATATTTTATGTAGAGGAAATATTAATAGTGAGATTTATTTGATAGTTACACCAATATTATCCAGTAGCCAGAACCTGTTGTGTGATAATGTACAGCACAGAAAGGTAAGGTTTGTACAAAAACAATGTTTCTCAGTTGGTGTTCTACATAACCCCAAGATCCACAAACTGATAATAAGGGTTCCACATGAAAATTCCATTACAATACAAAAAACAAGTAAGTTAAAGATTATTATTCAAGCTTCACTTAAAGTGATTTTAATTTCTGTTTATCATGTTTTATGGAACTCCATATTACTTTCTGAGGTTCACTTTTTGTATTCATGGAAAGTAATTTTTAATTTCTGAATACATGTATTTAAATAATACACTGATTTCTGATGCCCATTAAAATTTGTTTATTATTATCCTTACTTATTTGTGGTCTCATTAACTTTACATTGAAGAAATTTATTCGGTGTTATGCAAAATATTTTCAAGCACAGGATGTTTCTATCACCAGTGTGAAACACTGTATTAAATTTTGACAGTACGCAACCTACTTCTGACACCTAGGATGGTACTGTGGGAGGTGGTGATTTAATTTTAACGTCCTGTACCTTATTCCAAAATGTTGTTCATAGAGGGCAAATGCTTGGACATTAAAAATTCATATCCTACTTGGAGAAGCATACTTTATGGCTTGGCAATGGTATTTAAATGCTCTAAGGAGTAATACTATCAGGAAATGTCACTGATTGGAAGTTTATGTAGCTCTTTGGCTTCTCACTGTGTTAAAGAATAAAACATATTAAACCACATGTGTTGAACTCCTTGTCTCTGGAGGATTTTATGTGTGTGTGTGTGTGTGTGTGTGTGAAAACCAACGTTCAAATAACAGATGGGTATGTAATACACATAAGTGATGAAAGAAGACTCATGTACCTACATAGCACACAGAAATGTACATATATGTATGTATGTATATATATGAAAGCCTTAATTATTAATGAAAAGATACCAAGGAATATTTATGCAATTATAAACATATGACGGCAGAGACTGCTGCTTCAGTGTTGTCATAGTATTTTATTGATAAGGCAGACAGTGTTTGATGAAAATATGCGTGATGAAGATCAGATGTTATGAATGAAATTTTATGCAATGGTGGCAAATCCAGATTCTTCGAAAGTAAATTTTATGTTGAAAGAACAGGCCATGAAGGCCCACAGGGGGAGTAGAAGAATAGCTCTACTCCTTCTGTAACCTCAACACTAGGTGGGGGTGGGTGGTCAATGCCATGCTCTATGACAGTAAAGAAATAAAGTATAAATTTTTTTGTAACTTATTGCCTGATATACAAGAGTCACACTCATTGGGATGAAACTCATATCTGAATATTCTGTTATATGAAGTTCAGTGATAATGGTGATTTAATTCTATTAATTTGATAGTATGATATTTAAGCTCTCAGGTTCATCCATTGCATATTAACTATGTAGAGGATTTCAATCACATGAGAATATGTAGATGAAGGATAATAAGAAAGAGTCCTGTATCTACCAAAAATTAAGTCACTGAATTTTATTTAAATCTTGTCAAGCCAGAGACAATGGGGAGAGATTCGGTTGTTGTCATTTGAGTATGATGTTAATCTGTGTCAGCAGACTAGAGTATAAGAACACTATGTGAGAGAAGATGAAATGCAGGCTAGGTACTGAAATTGCTTAGATTCTGATTCTTAAGACTTCTGTTGAATTTTAAACACAAAATTATTATAATCAGAGTGGTTGAACTGTTCCAGTTCTCACTTCCACAAACACAAAAACCTCAAGCCTACCTCATTACTACAATCCTGACAAGACATGGTAAATGAACCCCTATGTGTAGTTAATATTAAAGGATTTAACAATTGTCACTAAGTCCTGTTATCACCTGATTTTGAACCAGTTAAATCCAGTGCATATTAAGGTATCTGTTTCCTTTAGGTTCATATTAATAATGTCTTACTCTATAACTGTCTGTGACTCATAGCCACTTTCCAGTTCACAGACATTTAAACATAAGGTTGTTATTTCTGCTCTTGTTTGAAGGATTTGTATAATTTAAAATTAAGTGTCATGTCCATAAAACATTCTATTGAATTTTCCACAATGATTGTTTTACCAAACACAGACATATAATATACTGCAAGAGAGTCTTGCATTAAATTTCCCACATTCTTAGTTGTTTTCTTATTTGTTAAGGTGAATATTGAAATGGATGTGTAGGAAAATTTGTTGAGCTTTTTGTACAAAATGGAGTCATAGATGTCCACAAGAACATTATTAAATTCACACTATGAAATGATTCTTAAATTCACACTATTAAATGTAATGATGTTACTTTCAATACATTGTTTTACAGATTTTAGATTTTCAACAATTGTGCATATGTTGCAAATGCAAAGTCAGAGGCTTAGTTTGTCAGTGAGGTGGATGCACTACACTTCATTTCTTTGTTAAGTGCTACTGCAAAAACACAAAGCGGTTTTTGGTTTAGAATTTTTATTCCTTCAGAGAAAGTATAATGGTCACTCTGCATGTTTCTTTCTCTTATTGTACACAGTGAATCCATGGGATGAATATAAATTCCGTGGCATTGCACTGAATCATAGTTGGTGTCCAAGAACCAAATTTCTAGCAGACTGATATCTGTCTGCCTCAAAAATACTGGCATTGAACTACAACTGCTTTTCCAGAACACAAATCTTAAAATCTGCCGGAAGTGTTTTGATATGAGGGAAAAGAAGCATAATGAAAACAGCCTTTTTTTTTTTTTTTCTGAATGGAAGTGATTTTTAAAAATTATTTTCTTACTTCCTTTTTTATTTAAGTGAAAAGAAGTTTATTGAAAACTGCCTTTTTTTTTTTTTGTTTTGAATGGAAGTGATTTTTCAGAAATTATTTCATACATCCTTTTCTATTGTAAATTATTTGCTTTAAGTTTGTTATTCATGCCTAACATCCATGTCAATGAAAACGTGACTACAGTGTCACTTATTTCATATATTTGAGATCTGGTATATTGTGTTTGCAAAGATTCACATTTCATGGTGCGTCAATTTCCTCATATATCCAAACAGAATCAACCTATAATTGTGAAATTTGAATACTTTTTTTTTTGCCATATGGAACAGATTCGCTACAAAGAGCAGACAGTAGATGCAAATGTATTTCGAAAACATAACAAACACAAATATTTTAGGCTGAATTATATTGTGGATTTTCTCTTGATTTTTGAACTGCCAATACCATTTCACTCTCACTGTTTTGAAAACACTGTGCACTGACTACATCCTGTGATTTCTTGCAAGCCAACAGATATCTCCAGTGACAAAGATTCTGTTTACTGGATTGATAATTCTTATACTCTATGTGAGATATGAAGTTGTCGTAGTGGTGAATGTTAAGTGTTTGATATTCTGAGATGTCATGCCATGTATTCTGTAGATATTTACCAATGTTTCAGATGATCCTAGAGTGAACTACTTCTTTCCTGAAGTTGTAGGCCTCTGACTGCTCTGAAACATTGGAAAACATCTATAAAAGTACATGCATCTTATCCCAAAAGACTGCAGTCTTGTACACTATGATTTCAACTCTGCATCTTTCATAAAACTGATCAATGTTATTGGGCACATCCAAAAACTCACACTTCAGTTATTCCTGCAGGTAGGCTAGACATATGAGATTATGCAGTATAACTGTATATAATACCAAAAATTAGTGTATATTGAAATGACCTTGCATTCTAACCTTTTATATGTGTACCCATATGGTAAAGAACTGGAACAAGATTTATGCAAGAGTGGGTATTTGTATTAAGTATTTTCAGTGTTTCACATTTTGTAACCTGAGATCATTTTAAAACATTACAGAGATTTGTTGTGAAAAGAAGATTAAACAATTAACCAAAAAGTGACTGTGTTGCATAATATTCCTTTGGAAAATTAAAATAAGCCATTCAAAGAACTGTTTTGGCTGTTCTGTGATTGACTGAATTCAGTTTGAATGAAATATGCAATGTTTTGGGGAAAGTGATAATTAATTGCTTTATGTCACTTATACATGGTCTATTTTGAATCAAATTCACCTTATGGTAGCATAAGAGAAGTAGAAGTAATAAAATAGCATACTTTTTATCCTTATCTATTCTTAAATAATATTAATCTTTTATTAGAGAAAAAGTCTTCATCCATCCATCCATCCATCCATTCATCCATCATTCCATCCTCTCAATTCATTCATTCATTCATTCATTCATTCATCATCAGCATTATCATTATCATCATCACTTGACATCTGTTTTCCCATAGTAGATATTTATTCTCATCATATATAACGCAAATGGGATACAGTTTATGTGTGTATGTAAAGAGACAAGCTTCTAACAAGATACAAAATTGCTGATGTCGGTAGGTTCTGGTAAGAAAAGTTGTGTCTTTTCATGGTTCTGTTTTAGTGCAACGTGCTTCATGTAGTATGTAAGAAGGTGTGAGTGCCCTTGAACCTTAGCGCAACCACGATTTAGTGAGGGAATGTAACTCCGGATAGCAATGTAATTCAGTAATTTAAAAATTAATAGTTTGTAAACAGTATGTCATTTTATGTAAACATCTATGGTGCTAAACTATTGCATTTATGCATGTAGTACTCAACTTATTTTAGTGTCTTTTCTCTAGTAGTTCCATCATGAATTATCAGTAAATTATTTTCTGCCAAACATTGTACATTTATGTATCATTAAATGATACTGGTACTTTTTAATGAGACTTCCTGGGAATGGGTTGAAAGAATTGTTATTTATCTTATATCTCTGCTTGAAAATATGATTAGCATTGTGTGATACATTTACAGTACTACTTTCACCAGTTCTTCAATTAATCAAATAAAAATGTGTGGTAGGTAAGTTGGTGTCAGAAATCCTGAGAAGGGTGGTATTAACATTACATAGGTTGCAGGACACAATTCGCCCATTTTTGAGGTGCAAGTGCTCTGTGTTGCAGTGTAAATAAACAAAATTGTAATTTTCTTTATGGTTGTATCATTATTAATATTGTGGTGTTGTTCATGGAAAAATTATTCTAATTATTTTTAACTACAGTTTAAGTTATGAAAATTATTATTATAATAATTATGATTGTGATGATAATGAAACTAGGAAAAATATTATTTAAGCCATAGTAAAGGTAAGTTTGGTTTTTGAATGCTGTACATCAGTTGGTTACACTGATTATGCTTAACTAGGTAAGGTGGCTTCTTCTCAGGGGCAAATAAATGATCAATTAATATCACACAGTATATATGTTCGGAACTATGTATATGAACAAAATATTGCAGTGCTGTAGATGTGAAGTGTTAGTTGATACTGTGTATCAATCAGTATGATGATGCAGAATTATGGTCATAGCAGTTATTTTGTCCAACATATGTGAAAATATAACAGAATGCTAGCAGCATGACTTTAAAATGTACACTCTAAAAGTTGTTACTAAACCACCCAGTTTTACATTGCCAGTGGACATCATGTTGTGTTTTGTGTACTGGTAAATGCTGTTCTTTACGTTACTGACTTCAGTAACACAAATGAATCACCAATTAAATTCAATTAACTGCTTTTTAAAAATACGAATCATTTCTCATACTGTACAAGAAATTATAAGCCACTGAGTGGAACTAACACAAAATGATATTGCCTTATGACAATATATAATGTTGCTAACAGGACGACTGGTTGAGGCCTTCACTCATGTGGGCATGTTGCGGAGCACAGGTTGGTAGCTGGTTACCGACATATGGAGACAGCCTATTGTCCCCATTTGACCCTTGAAGGTGGGACCAATAGGTTGTGCCCAAAGTAAATAGCTATCAGCCTATGCTACATGACATCACAGAAGAGCGAAGGCTGCAACTACATTGTGGCAGAAGGGAGAAATGTCGCACAAGATGACTGTTTTTCTAGTAAATTCAGGATCATTTCAGTGACAATTCTGACGTTTCATGCATGATAAGTTAGTGATTTCCTGCCTCCACTCTGAAGTTTAGAGTATGATTTTGTGTGCTGTATCTGTCTGTTAAAATAACGGATTAAAACTGTAATTTTCTAATGACAGTTAACACACCTTGCTGTAATTTTATAATTAATGAATGTACTGTAGACTTTCTAACGAAGCAATCTAAAGACACTTCTCAAAATTAAAATTATTTTAACAATTCTTTCAAGCCCATTTAATTGTAAAATACAACTACTTATTCTAAATATCCATAATTGTGAATGTAAAACTTCGGTTAAAATAAAAGAAACAAATAGTAACATGAGATATCTTGAACTTCAGAAATATTAGAAATATTTTCTAAGAGAGTACAATGTAGAACAAAGCAATACTTAGGGGACTGTAATTTGTTGTTAAATGTGATAGTTAAAACTTGTATATTTGCATTAATATTCACTATAATTAAAAGGGAAAATACCATTTTGAATTACTGAGAAGCCATTACATAGAATTAAAAGGGCAAATATTGTGCATTACGGAGAAGCACTTACATTTCATGCAAAATACAATGTTCAATTTCATATCAAACATTACTACACTAAATTTTGTTTTACAAATTTTTTATACATATTGGCTTATTTTCTCGTATTGTGTAATATGAATTATGATATATATTTCAATTTAAGGACTAATCGGTCAAAGCCTTTTGTAAACATCAGAACAGTACTATTACAGCAATCTCTTTATTTACATAAATTTCATTAAAACTTAAATTATTCAACAATTTTTTCAGGGCTGTATTATAACATATTCACATACTTGCAACATGGGAAGTAACTATTAAAATAAAACTAACATTTACATAATAATTTTCTCTATTCACAGGATTCATACCTCTTTAATAACATAGCACAGATATATTGTGTACGGAATCTTCAATTCATATGTCTTGATTTTTTTTTCCATTTGCCTATGAGTCATTTAAACTTGCTGTGAGGACTGCAACAAATTCAACATGTTCTTGCAAGTAGCATGTCATGCAATGGAAAATTATTAATATTAATTCTTCTCAGTGTAAAATCCATGTAATATAGTTATAGCTTGCATGGGCACTCTAAGTACGGGAAGTGGAGTGAACACATCCCAACTGTATACTGTACATTCCTGCAATACAGAATTGTCCCTCCAAATTGAGAATATATTTCTGTTAACTTTATGTGGATTGAAGCTTGATAACATTCTGTAAACATGTAAGGTTGAAACATATTCCTTTTTATTTAAAGACCCATTTTGTACCACATAGTGAACACTATCTGAGTTACAACAACCAGTCAGTTAACTTTGTTTAAGGAAAAAGTCGCTGTTTGTTCTGAAAAACATACAAAACACATAAATACACTCTGTGGGCAGAATGTATAATTTATTACTGTTAAATCTGGTGGTACTAAAAGTAACAATTGAATGAATGTTTATTGACAAATTCTCTGAATAAAATTCATTGTAGACCCTAGAACAAGGTATCAGCACTCTTCGTCCTATTGAACCCATTTCAAGAAATGGTCTGCAAACGGCCTTCAGATAATGCATTTATTATTTTATGTGTTAAGTAAAAGTGATTAAAATAGTGCTTTATGGGTAGTAGTAATACCATGCACATGAAGACACACACATGCACATACAAACGTACATACAAAAGCTCACAATGTAAATAAAATCTCAGACTGTTGTTTCTGTTCTAACTGACTGTTGCATGATGTGCTTTAAATTATTTTATCTAGGTTAACTCAAGGCTCGAAAAACTGTTGACAATAATAGCAAATTTTGTTTGGTGTAATATGTATTCCAATCACACACAAGGCTTTTGTCCTATCAAAGGGTGGTGTCAGAAGAGTGAAATTAAGTACTGTGAAACAAACACCAGAAAAATCACACAAAACATAATTTCAGCACAAATTATTTCAGAAAGAACTAAATATTCGATAGTAATGAAGAGAGATATCATATACAGTTTGTATTCTGCATCTGTGTACACAGGTGTGAAATTGGATTCAGAAATACAGAATGGTTATAGTTTCCTCATACTTTATGTTGCAATTTCTGAGATTGCATTAGAGCAGAACTAAATTTTAACTTTACTTTTTTGTATACATTTTTCACACAGTTGTTCTGAAATACTAACACGTGCTATATGTAATTACGAGCACTGTTTTTTTTTTATTTAAGAGTAACACAGTCTTAGTAATGTCATGTAATCTTCTGATATAACAGTGGTGAAAATTGTTCCATTATTCAGGTCAGTAACACGTTCTGTTACCCATAACACTGTACTAGTGGTATCATATTTTAATTTTCAGCATCTTTAGTGGATTGTTTTATGAATATTTGTAAATATGTAATTAATGTTTCATATTCCTTTTTTTCCCCTGTAATCTAGTGTAAATACGATTTCTTTAATTAAAATGGTTTTAAATAAGAAATATCTGAATGTAAACACAAATTTAATTCTTATTGTAACTTCTAAATATTATGATTTATAAACAACACATTGGCTCTTACAAATTAGCCCTTACTGTATCTCACATAGCTTTCTGTTTCCATTCACAATAATTTTCCTGTTCATGATGCATGCTGGTTGCTTGTCATTGTTGATGATTTCTACAGGTGCATGAGACTTACCTCTCCAGTAAAAAAATTATATTTGTAACATGGCTGTTTCTCTGAATATGATGGTATGAGAAATTAATGATTGCTTGTTTATTATAGGAAGAACGTGTGAGTGCTAAGCTCTGTGTATAATAGAGAATATAGGGGATTTTTTCTTTGCACAGTGTTACTTTGTCAACTTAAACAGACAGATTATGTGCACATAGATATTTTCAGTAGCAGTTAAAAAAAATCAAAATAGTATAAGTAGTCTTAGTGATTATCTCTGATGCATCTAGTGTATTACTATATATCATTGGAGAACAAATGACAAAATACTACTACCAAGTGATAGTCACAGTGTTTATGCTATTGTTCACAAAATGTCTTCAGCTGAAAGTTTGTGACTTGCCAGTGCACTGAAGCTAGTAACAGGTGACTGAGATCTATTTTGGTACTGCAAATTAGGGATTCAATGCCTATATGAAAGTCCCATTCACTAGGCTACTTTGTAACTCAGTAGCTGCAATAATGTTACACTGTTGCTCTAAATTATTGGTATATACATTCCAATAATTTTATTTTAATTCCTAACAAGTTTAAAAACGTAATACCAAAATTAGGACAACAATATTCTACATCTAGACTAATAATGCAGGTGAGATTTGAGGTTCTTGCAGCAGTAAGTGTAAGAATATGGCTTCCTGGGATGTTTTACCGTGTGTTTTTGTATATAGGTACCAACATTTTGGAGGAACCTGCTACTTATAACTTCAGGGTAGACAAATGCGTTACTCACTACCCTGAAGATGGAGGCAGCAGGTTTTATCCTAAACGGTGATACATGACATCATAGCCCAGGAAACTGTACTCTTCATGTGCATGCAAGCTTGTCAGTTATTTACTAACTCTACATAAATTAGTACATAAGGTACTAGTAAAGTATGGTTTCAGTAATGCCTGCATCAGTATTTACAGTATTTAGTACAAAAATATCAATTACAGGCATAGAATTACTGAATAAATTGTATAATATTGTACATCTCTTTTCTCCGGTTTATTCTCTGTTCAGAGGACCATGTGCAGAAAATGCATATTAGATCTGTTACTCTGATGGGGGTACTGTAGTTTGTATGATTATCCCTGTAACATCATGGGCAAGGTAAGCCATATCAAGATGTGGCCACCTATTAATTCAGCAACACAAAGAACTCAACATTGAAGTATATCACACCTATATTTTTCAAATTGATTTGTTTCTAAAATTAAGCAGTATTTTGATTCTCACAAAAACAAATTTGGCAGTTTCATTGTGACAAATTATTTTTTGTAGTAAGATACGTCTGTGCCCTGTTGTATCATTTATGTGTTTCTTTTTGTCAGCATGTAATATACACTAGACCTTACTTAAGACTCCTTATGTTATGATGAGTCAGTATTATTTTTACTGTACGATATTCTTTTTATTATGCTGAGACTCCTTACTACTAGATATAAAAGTGACCAGATAGTGTATGGTATGATACTAAATAATGTTAATAAATGCTGTACGAAGTAGAGATAGCTGTGTGCATTGTCCCTCAGCTAGAAAAAATATTTAGTCCTAATGTTGTTAGTAATTGCCAGTACACATCGGTATAGGTATACCTGACCACAAAAACCATTCCCTAAAAAAATGAATATTAAAATTGTGGCTTCATGTAGTCTGAGTTACTGAAGGAGTTGTTAAATAAACTGCAAGGAAACCAAAACCTTGTAGTGAACAGCAAACATTCCTCCAGTAATTCAATCTTAAATGAAACATTCTCATTAAGTGTGATTTGTGTAACGGAATAGCAGATTTATTTTTAATTACTCTTTAAACTACCTGGTGTTGGGTAGTGATCTTATTAGACATGTTCAAGAAATTCAGGAACCCTATAATGTTTCTTCCCTTTTTGTGACTTTGAGATCCATTTCTTGACATTGTTCCTGCAAAGTGTATGTTCTCATAACATGTGGATATTTTACACAATATGTTACTTCACTCCAGGAGAATTTGTAACTCTTTATTGATATATAATGCAAGTATGTAGAACAAACCACGAATTTTGCAAAGTAATTTAATTGCTTTGTTGTTTTCGTATAAACTCATTCAATTACATCGAATGTGATCTCTCTATTTTGTCCATTTTACAGAACATAATACATTTTAATTTTTCAATTTAAAAATGCCATTAAATATTAGAACTGTCTAATACTGCATTTACTCTTTCATCATTTCATGGTTTCAGTTTCAACAGTTTACAAAGTTTGAATAATTGTGTCATATAACACTTAACATACTTTTAAGAAAGGAAATAGAATTAAAGAACAATGAAGTCAATAATGGAATAATTTCACACAAGCTGTATTTACTCGTACACAAAACTGCATCATATCTGTGCAGCAAAGATTAGGTGTGCATAAAATGTGAAATATCTTATATTTAACAATAAATTATAGTTCTGGAGACTGTTGTTTCTTGCGTGTTAAAGTGTGTCTGACAATTGCTGACAACTTCAGTTTTAAGAATTTAGGACTTTCCAATTTGTCTGTCTTTATTGTTGACTTTACAGGATATTGCTAATGTACTATGTTACATGTTCCTGTTCAAAAGAATAATTGTATATAGTGTACATAGAAGTTTTAGAAATGCAGATTTGTAACTTATTGATTGTTGATTCTAAAAACTTTTAAGAATATAATGAATATAAGATAATGAGAGTTATAATAATGTGTTCACTTATTTGCAGTTTATAAAATAGCACCAAATAATTCCTATGCATGAAGTGATTTCTGACCTTGTAAATATTCTTGACAACCTTAGAGCTTTGTCACTAATGCAGTGTGTCTAAGATTGATGGAAAATAGTATTTCTTAACACCTAATCATATTGCCTAACTAATTGTCCACGTACTCATATTTCTGAAATTGGACAAGTTCTTTGTCTTTATGAAATTGGGATAAATTTGATATTAGGAGACTGTAGAGCACTACAGTGATGAACATTAAGAAGAAAGGCTGCTTGTTGGTGACACTATGTTGATTAGCAAGTAGGTACCACTGTTTTCAAACAAGCTGCCCACATATTCAGGGTGCAAAGTACAGGTAGCATATTCATCTGAAACATTTGTATCTATCTACCACATTGCATTGTATCGCACCTCAAAAGACAGTTTATTTAATACATTTGCTATGTTGTGAGATTTGAAGACCGTACAGTGTTAGTTGTTGAGGGTTCCACTACTCTGGGATGTAACACTGCAGTGGGGTTCACAGTTTGCAACATTTCAGAAGAACTTACACTGCTTTGAAATGTGAAGAACTGTTAGCTGGCTTTATCTTCAAAGGTTGAGACGTCCTACAAGAAAATTTTTAAGAGCTCTCAATCCTTAAATATAAAGGTAGTATATTCCTTCATAACATTAGAATATTTTAACCCCACTGCAGTGTATAATATTCTTGAAGACCACAATCTTTACTTGCTAAGATGCTGGGTGGTCTAAATTTAAGTTCAATATGCATAAAGAAAGTTGCGACACATAGACATAATGTTAAAAATTCTTGTCTTCCACTTTACATTAACTCACAAATTCTAAGATTCATTTTCTTAAAGATTATTTATTCTAAGTTCTTTGTGCAAGCTATTATTAATTATTTTTAATACGCATCTCTTCAGGTGATCAACTGTGGGCTTTCTAGGAAGTCATGGAAGACTGATATATATATATATATATATACAACTTCATTTGAGTTTTACTTATTTTCAAAACAGATCTCATGTGTGCCAATTGCATTTACCAAAGAAGATTTGATAGTGCTGTCAGAACATAATATTGATATTATGCAACCTAATGTTCTCATGGATTGAATGGTAAGGTTGCTATCTTCTGGGATGTTATGCATTGTAATTTGAAACATAGTTACCACACTTTTCATGGAATGACATCTCAAAATAAAACAAGACCAAGGAGATGTACATCTCTGGCGAGTGTGTTTGTGTTTATGTTACGTATTCTGTATCTCTGTTTATAACAACAGAGGGAACTGGCTGAAAAAGTAATACTTCTAACTTATATTCTGGAGGTGTCCAGGTAGAATCTTGATCATGACACCTAGTGTTGTGACTCTAGTTTGTGACTTTTCCAATTTTCTTCAGGCAAATGCCAAGGAAGGACTTCAGATTAGGTCGCAGTTGCTTCCTACTCTCTTGCTAGTGCATTATCCACCAGTCTTACCACATTACATTATAGTCTGTACAAGTGATTATTCTATGCTAGTTGTTATTTGTGATGAATCATAAAAATCCTTCTTAGTATGGAATTCAAAAGGTAACATTTTTAATATCTTGAGTCTCAAATAAAACCTTTAGTTTTCTGATATGTGCCAGCATAACTCAGTCAGTAAATTTACTACCTATGGGCTAGGCAACTTGGGTTGTGTTTTGTTTGGTCCACCATGTACAGTTCTGAAATAGATGGCAATCCAGTCATTTGATAATGTGTACCCAACAATTAAGTAAATTGGTGCACTTATGACCAATCTCCTCCATTCTTTGACAAGGTACAGAAAAGGGATAGTCACGTTTATCTGAGAGCCTGTGATATCTATTTTGAAGTGATATCAGTCCAGAGAGCCTCACTAAAAATATCTGAAGTCAAAAACTTGTTCACTGTCATGGGCAGTAAGAGAAAATACTATGTAATTATACACCGCAAGGACTTGAAACTCTATCAGTAAAAATCCGAATGTTTAAATACTGTGTTTAATAGTTTCACTAATGTACTTAAGCTATACAGTATGTAGGAACTGTTTTATTAATCCCTGAAACTTGGAATTTGTTTAAATTGGACGTAAAACTTCAGATTATACCTCACAGAGAACAGAGTCCTTCTCCAATGCAAGAACCAGTAGATGATGTTCAGAAAAATAATGCTATTTATTATGAGAATCGTATATAACGGATCTAGATCTTGTGTCAAAAACAAACAGTATTACTAACAAATAAGATGGTGCATACAACTACATACATGTTTCAACCTACATGAAGTCATCAGTGCTGTATCTGCTGTTGCTTATATTAGCTTAGAAACACTGATGGTCACCTCATGTAGGTTCAAGTGTGAAACTTCACATAGACACTAGTGCAAAAAGAGCTGGTTGGTTTCATGAAATTGTGAATATTGAAAGCTGCATAGTATGAATTATAGATCATAACAACCTAAATCTTACCTGCAACTAGTGCCAAGGTTAAGAATGAATGGTGCTGTAACTGTATTACCCCCCCCCCCCCCAATTACCCTTAAGCCCACAACAATACACAGAAAAAAAATACAAAAATAAAAA
>Ga0136643_10001005_pt1 | contig 33357 bp, 41 predicted proteins | sample TergutLab28metaG_FD_96883 | JGI IMG/M metagenome (GOLD analysis project Ga0136643, IMG submission 96883) | Labiotermes labralis P1 segment gut microbial communities from Petit-Saut dam, French Guiana - Lab288 P1 (version 3) (version 3) | ecosystem: Host-associated > Arthropoda: Insects >...
CACAAGTTAACATTCGCATGGATGATGAACTGAAGAAACAGGCTGATGCATTCTTTGGTGCGCTGGGGCTTTCGTTGTCCACGGCAATTCACGCGTTTATTCTGCAATCCATGCGCGAGGGACGCATTCCGTTCGAGCTTTCGCTGAAAGCCGACCCATTCTATAGTGAAAGCAACATGGCGCATTTGCGTCGTGTAGTTGCGAAAATTGAAAGCGGCGAGGCTAATTTTGTAGAAAAAACAATGGAAGAGCTAGAAGCGATGGCGGGGTAATGAAATGCACAAGATTTTTTTCGACCAAGCTTGGGAAGATTTTTTGTATTGGCAAACACAAGACAAGAAGACAGCGAAACGCATTGTTATGCTGCTGAAAGACATTGACCGTAACGGTTGTTTCGGCATTGGAAAACCCGAGAAGCTGGGGGGCGATTTGTCCGGCTGGTGGAGTGTGCGCATTGATGACTGCAACCGCATGATTTTCAGAATTGTTAACGATAGACTGGAAATTGCAGCCTGCAAAGGCCATTATGGTGACAAATGATGCATTACCTACCCTTCCTGTTCTACGAGTTCTTCTTCACCGGGCTGTTCGCCATTGGCGGCGGCGCGGCAACCATACCCTTTTTGCAGCAGATGGGCAATCGTCGCGGCTGGTTTACGCCACACGAGCTAGCAAATATGATCGCCATTGCCGAAACCGCACCCGGGCCGCATGGCACCAACATGGCCACGTTCATCGGCAAGCACGTGGCGGGATTCCCCGGTGCGGCATTGGCGGTCTTCGCGCTGATTCTGCCCACGATGATCATCGACACCATCATCGCCAGCATGCTGGACCGCTTTCGCCAAAGCCGCACCAAAGATGCGCTCATGCGGGTGTTGCGCCCGGCTAGTGCAGGGCTGATTGCAGCGGCCGTTGTGGTATTCTTGCAAATTGCGCTCGCCTCGGCGGATGCCAACTGGGCACTGAGTGAAATCGCCGCATGGCCAAGCCATTTTGACTGGCAGGCGGTGTTGCTTTATGTTGCATTGCTGGCACTGTTGTTCACACCCAAGATAAAGAAAATCCACCCCGCGGCGTTCATTGCCGCTGGGGCGGGTGCAGGTATTATTATGTTGGGAATCTAGCGGTTAATCGCCCAGTAAATGATGCGATACAGGAAATAAATCCAGCCAGCAGTGGCCATCAGCGACAGCAGAATGGGGATGATAATTGCCAATGCCGAAATCACAATACCGACGAGCATAATCAAAATTTGTACAATAAGTTCCAAAGCAAAATCTCCTTCATAAATTTTCGATGATAATATGGGTTTGATGTTTAGCCGAAGATGCTTTGCATCAGCAGCACAAAGCCCCACAGTCCGCCGGTGATTACGACCAAAATAATTTGCCAAACACTGAATGGAAAGTCCATAGGAAATCTCCTTTCTTAACATTTTGTACATACGATTATAACATAGGCCGCAGGACAAGTCAATAGGTAATATTGACGAAATATTTGGCTTAGGCGCAGTGAAGGCGTGCGAAGAGTTTAATTAGGGCTTGTTTGGCCTAGGGGGATGTGGTATACTATATAAAGATAGACTTACCAGCAAAGGAGGCAGATATGATTACGACAATTGCCCTAGATTATGGCCGTGTGCTGGCCCGCCCGCGTTCGGGCGACTGGTTTTTTCCGCGGCATACGCTGAACATACTTGGCATGGGCAACACGCTGCGGCTGGCCTGCAAGCGCAGAATTGCACAACGCAATGCCGGGAAAGTCTTTGACGAGCACCTAATGCACAGCGAGCAAGAGGAGTTCGAGCAGTTTTGTGAATTTTATCGCAAGCTGCTGGGTGGCTGCGGCATCACGAAAAACCTTGAGCAAGCTAGCCAAACGCTGGCGCAATTCGCGGTGTATGACCCGAACAAGGTGAAGTTCTACACCGATGTGCTGCCCAGCATTGCTGCGCTGAAGAAGAACTACCGCGTGGTGGTGATTTCCGACACCTGGCCGTCGCTGCGCAGCGTGTTGCAGCATTATGGTGTGTTGCCGCTGCTGGATGACCTGATTATGTCCTGCGAGTATGGCCACAGCAAAGGCGACTACGGCAACGGTGAGGGCGGCAAGCTGTTTCGCTCGGCCATGCAGCACCATGGCATTGTGCCAGAGGAAACACTGTTTGTGGACGACAGTGTGCATAATCTTGATCAGGCCAAGGCACTGGGTTTTCACACAGCGTTGATGGTACGTGCGGGCTGGGTGAAGAGCGGCGGGCACCGCGTTGTGCGCAACATGGATGACGTGCAACGGCTAGCAAAGAAGCTAACATGACCTACGAGCGAAAATTAAGGAGGTAACCATGGAAACAGGCAAGCAATACGCAACGGATGAAAATTTGCAGCGTCGTATCCGTGTGAAAAAGCTTTTCAGCACAGGCAAGGGCTGGGCGGATTTTCTGCTGCAACACTTTCAGCTGCGGCCCGGTCAACGTGTGCTGGAACTTGGCTGCGGAAACGCTATCTTTTGGAGCGCCGTTGCAACGAAAGTTCCGGCAGGCGTGAAATTAGTCCTGTCGGATTTCTCGGCTGGCATGCTTGACGCTGCAAAAAGCAACACCAAGAACCTCAAGTTTATCGAAGACTATGCCGCAATTGACGCGCAACACATACCCTTCGACGACAACACATTTGATGTTGTGACTGCCAATTACATGCTTTATCATGTGCCGGATGTGCAACAGGCAATCCGTGAAATTTCGCGAGTGCTTAAGCCCAGCGGACTCCTTTGTGCGGCCACATTTGGCAAAGGCAATCTGAAGGAAGTTCACGACATTTTTCAAGGCTTTGATGAAAGAATCGACCATGTGATTGATGACTTGACAGAGGTGTTCGGTTTAGAGAACGGCGGCCTGCTGTTGAAAAAATGCTTTGATTGCGTGCAATTGAAGCATTTCGAGAGCGGCTTGCACATCACCGAACTAGAGCCCCTAACAGACTATTTCCTGTCCTACTGGGGCATGGGCAATGTGGAAGAAATCATCACGCCCGACAGGATGGATGAGTTTAAGCGATATATCGCCGAGGTATTTGCAGCAAAGGGCTATGTTGACATTACACAAGAAGAAGGCTTGTTCATTGCGAGCATGCCGAGGAAATAAACATGACAGACACCTTCCAACCCATTGAGCAATCCCTGCGTGCACAGGGCTACACCGCCATTTGCGGCGTGGACGAAGCCGGTCGCGGCCCCTGCCGGGGGCTTAAAAGACAAAACCTTTGCCGCCGTTGGCGGCAACATAAAATGTATTTCAGATGCAGGGGGTAAAATAAATATGCTTAACAATGCCGTAGCTCAAAACAAAGCTGCATGGGAACACCGTGCATATGAATGGCGTGTAAGTCATGTAGGAACACCACAGGTGGTCGCAAATGAAATGATGAACAACCCAAAAAAATCTTTGCGGTATCACGCAGAATATTTCAATGATGTTGATGGGAAAAATATCGCAAGCATATGTGGTTCAGATGGTCGCCGTGCAATCGCTCTTTCATTGCTTGGAGCAAAAGCGGTTGTGTTTGATATTTCTGAGCCGCAAAAAAAATATGCCTTGGAACTTGCGAAAGCTGCTGGTGTAAATATAGGTTATATAATCGGTGATTTTTGCGAAACTGACACGATAGGGTATGCTGAATATTTTGATTATGCATATGCCGAGGGTGGCATACTGCACTATTTTCATGACCTTGATAGATTTTTTTCTATTCTATTCAAAATCATGAAAACCAGTAGCACTTTAATATTGTGTGATTTTCACCCATTCGGAAAAATAGCTTCCGCAAACTGGAACGCAGATAGTAAAGATAGGGCAACCGAGGCAGACGTTGATTACTTCGACACCAATATTAAAAGTGGCGATGTTGCGTTTAAGCAGTTTTTTGATGAAAAAGAGCATGATTCATTTCCGGATGTATCAGTAAGACGTTATACATTAAGCGATATAATAAATGCGATAATTCGAGCAGGATTTAATCTTGTTGAGTTTAACGAGCATCCCGGGTGGGTTAATCAAAAACGGCCTGGCGAGTTTACGATTGTCGCAAAAAAGGTATAGCGCAGACCGACTGGACGAGGTTGTGCGATTGCTTGAAAATAATCACAACGGAGTAACATTGATTTGATGATGAACGAAACCGCATTCCAACCCATTGAGCAATCGCTGCGTGCGCAGGACTACACCGCCATTTGCGGCGTGGACGAAGCTGGTCGCGGCCCCCTTGCGGGCGACGTGTTTGCCGCGGCGGTGATTCTGCCCGAAACATACGACCTACCGGGGCTAGCAGACAGCAAAAAACTCACGCCAAAGCGACGCGAGCAGTTGTTTGAGCAAATTCAGCAGCAGGCCCTTGCATGGGCAATTGCCAGCGCAGATGTGGAGGAAATCGACCGGCTGAACATATTGCAGGCTAGCTTGCTAGCCATGCAGCGGGCGGTGGGCGCACTTGCCTTGCCTGCGGATTACGCCCTTGTTGATGGCAACAAGCTGCCCGCGCTGGACATTCCCGCGGAGTTTATCATCAAGGGCGATGGCCTATGTGCGAGCATTGCGGCGGCTTCTGTGTTGGCCAAAGTTGCGCGAGACCGACACATGGCGGCACTGGATAAGGTTTATCCGGGCTATGGCTTGGCGCAGCACAAGGGCTATCCCACGCAGGCGCACTATGCGGCTCTTGCAGAGCTGGGGGCAAGTGCGGTGCACCGCAGGAGTTTTCGGCTTATGTAGTGGAGGAGGAGTTTTTCGTAGCTGTAATAGGGCACCGAACCCCACCGCAGGTGGTTAAGTCGCCATGTCAGTGATGAACATGAGGCTTGCGTCATCTGCTAGCTTAAACCCACAGGCTTGGTAAAAGTCCAGCTTTTTGTTGTTTGCGCCCAGCACAATGCGCAAATAATCTTGATAATGTTCACGCATCAGCGCAATGAGCTGGCGGCCAATGCCCTGTGCTTGGTATGCGGGATTCACCAGCAGGTAGTGCACGTAGGCGGTCATCACGCCGTCGTCCATGCTGCAAACCATGCCCACGAGCTCGTCGCCGTCCCACGCAGAGAACACGCTGCCGTAGTTTAGCAGCGCGGCGGCCAACTTTTCCGGGTGCTTCCCGCTGTCCCACTGCACGGAAAGAAAAAGCGTCTGCAACGCTTGTGGCGTGAATGTTTTGGTGGTTTGGTAAGTGATCATACCACTTATTTTACAACATTCGCGCTGTTTTGTCAAGGCGATTTTTTGCGCTTGCGCACCTGCCGTGCGCGTGCGATAGCAAGCGCACCCGCAGGCACATCCTCGGTGATGGTTGAACCCGCGGCGGTGTAGGCCTTTTCGCCGATGGTCACGGGTGCCACAATGGCGTTGTTGCAGCCGATGAACGCGCCGTCTTCGATGATTGTGCGATGCTTCACGCCCTTTTGCCCGCCATAGTTAGCCACAGCAAGACCGCAGCCAACATTCACGTGCTGGCCCACGGTGGCATCACCCAAGTAGCTCAAGTGCGAAATTTACGTGCCGCAGCCAACTTGGGTGTTTTTAATTTCCACAAAGTTGCCCACACGCACGCCCTCGCCCAGCACAGTGCCCGGCCGCAAATGCACCCAAGGCCCCAGCGTGCAGCCGTCGCCGATGCTGCAATCTTGTGCTTGCACGTGGTTGAGCGTAACACCGCTGCCTACAGTGCAGTTATGCAGCATGGTGCCGGGATAGACAATGCTGCCTGCGCCGATTGTTGTGTGTTCGTCAAGGATGATGCCGTCCACGCAGGGGATTTGCACCCCAGCGGCAATGTGGCGGTTGATAATAACAAGACGTTGGTCATTGGTCATAAAGAAATTCCCCCTTCGTGTGTCATTAGTGTATGACGCAGCGAGGGGGGAAATACTTGTGAGGTGGTAAGCACTTAAAAAAGGATAGAAAGAACTTCAACGATGATAAAAGCAATCGTAATTATGCTCAACCAAAAACCTATAGTGCCAAGGTGGTCGGCGATTGTTCCGAAATTCATAATTCACTACCTTTCTACCATGTGAGGACTTCTAACAAAATGAAAATGGCACGCAAAAACGCCACCGCTGTGGATGCAACAGCCAGCACCGCGAAAATCAACCGAAAGTTCATACAAAGTTCTCCTTCTGTCTATGTTACGTCTATTATAATTGATATAGCGCGGTTTGTCAAGCGTTTTCGCCAAAAGTCTCTATATTTGTGCAGGATGACGGAAAACCAAGCAGCGCTATCATAGGCCGCAAAAACCGCTAGGTGCGGGCCGCTTGCAAGCCCCACAAGCGCAAAACACATCACCGAGCTAAACCGTTCGCTTTCGCGCGTTGTCTCGTTTTCGTTTTACGCTTTCCAGCGATAAAGCGATGTTTTCCCGCACTTTACTGCTTTCCAGCGCCAATGCAGGCAATTTTTCCCGCGCAACGCTTTGCTGAAAAAATTTGCTTTGTTAATTTTTTGTATATCCCTTGCAATTATGGCCGAAGTGTGCTATAATCAACCTGTGTTAATCCCCCGGGGAGGGGATGAACTGTTCTCAGAAAGAACAACAATGTGAAAGAAAGAAGGCATAACCATGAAACATGCAAAGAAAATCCTCTGCGCGGTGCTGTCCGTGGTCTTGGTGCTGGGCATCGTCGGTGCCGCCACCATCACCACCACAATGGCCAGCGCACAAACCGGCTGGGAAGCCAACCGCAACCTCAGCCTGCGCTCAACCAACAACCAGTGGGATCAACTCACTGTCGTTTGGGATCATTTCACCTCGCCCAGCGGCCAAGTCAACGCTGGCTTCCACGCGCAACGCAACCGCGGCGGCAGCGGCGCCAACAGCGGCCCCACTGCTTTTTCCGTGTGGCGAGTGTACGCCGTTGAGGGTCCAAACCGCCAACTGCTCACCGTGCACGATAGCGTCACCGAGGCCAACCGCGCCCCCGGCACCGGCTTGCGCGTGTGGCGCGAAAGCGCACCTGGCCTAGAACGCCTGCAAATTCGCCAAGGCGAAACGCTTTGGTTTGGCGAAATTGAAGTCTCCATCGCAGTTTGGGCACTCGGCACAGTTGGCCGCACAGAAGAAGAAGTTCGTAACCACGCCACCATCACCGGCGTTCCCGCTTGGTATGCACAACAAGACGTGAGCTTTGACATTGAGCACACTCCCTTGGTGCGCAACGCCGGCACCTTCAACTCCAGCCTGCTTAACATTGAAGGGCTCAACAACGCCATTGCCGCAGCCGAACGCATTCTTGACAACGAGGCTCGCTACACCGACGCTTATATCACACAGCTCAGAAGACTGCTGACTACCGCTCGTTTGGCACTCAGCGCCATTGACGCAGACGGCGCCGGCATCACCATTGCCCGTGCAACCGAAGACCTGCAAGACTGGGTTGACCAAGCAAACGACCACCGCTTCTTCCTGCTTGACTTCTTCAATCCGATTGCAGCCGGCATTTGGGGCGTCCTTGAGTTCTTTGTTATGGTGATTCAACTTGCAGCTCCCCTCATGGCACTAGGCGGCTCCATCATGGAACTGCTGCGCGCCCTCGGCCTAAACTGGTAGGTCTGCGCTAACCCACAACGCAACACAAAAGCCACCCTTCATAGGGTGGCTTTTTCATGCCTGTGTGCATATAATGCTTTGTAGGAGGTGGTATTGCCACATGAAACAACATTGTATTGCGGTGTTCGGCGGCGATGCACGGCAAGCGCACGCCGCGCAGATGTTCCAAGCAGCGGGCTGGCAGGTGCAACTGTGGGATGTTCCGAAAATCGAGGAGTTGCAACAGGCCGAATATCGTTGCAACAGCCTTGCCGAAGCTTGCAGCGGCGCAACCATCGTGCTGGGTCCCGTGCCCTTTAAAGATTACATATCAACCGAAAAATTAACCGAACTGCTGCAGCCGGGGCAGATTTTCATCGCAGGCATGCTGCCCAAGTTGCTATGCGAAACCCTGCAGCAAGCCGGCATCGCCTGCTACGATTTACTGTTGCGGCAAGACTTCGCCGTGCTCAACGCCATTTCCACCGCAGAAGGTGCCATCGCCGAGGCAATTGGTGCAAGCGGCGGCAATCTGCATCTTAGCCCGGTGCTGGTGCTGGGCTATGGCCGCTGCGCAAAGCCACTGATTAAAAAACTGCAAGGCCTGCAAGCCCATGTTACCGTTGCAGCCCGCAAGTGGGATGACGCCTGCGCAGCCATTGCCAATGGCTGCGAGGTCATTGATTTCACCACCATGCCCTATCATTTGCCACGCTTTGCCTACATCTTCAACACCGTGCCCAGCAAAATCATTGACGAAACCATGCTGCAAAGCATTTCGCCCCAGGCAACGATTATCGACATCGCAACCGCACCCGGCGGCGTGGACTTTGAAGCCGCCAAGCGTATGGGCCGCAACGCTCGCCTGTGCCCTAGCCTGCCGGGAAAATACGCGCCGCGCTCAAGCGGCGAATGCATTGCGCAAACCGTGCGCATCATTTTGGACGAAAGGGAGGGGCATGCATGGAGTCGAAAGCCAGAATCGGCATCGGACTAACAGGCTCATTTTGCACATTTGAGGCAGTCTTCGGCACATTGCAGCAACTGCAAGAGGACACACAGCTTCAGTTTGTGCTTAGCTATCACACCCAGCAGCTGCAAAACCGCTTTAGCCCGCCCGACCAAACGCTGCAACGCATCGCAGCACTCAGCGAACTGCCACCCATTTGCACCATCGACGCCGCCGAGCCAATCGGCCCCAAAAGCCTGCTTGACCTTTTCGTGATTGCCCCCTGCACGGGCAACACCCTCGCAAAGCTGGCCAACGGCATCACCGACACTCCTGAACCCCGAATAAACAATACAACGCCAAAAGTCCCACTATCTGTAGGCTTTAATTGTTTGCCTTTCAGACAATATTATAGCATAATTTTGCAAAAAGTCAAGAAAAAATAAACTCAAAGCCTTTTATCACAGTGGGCTTTTTGTCTATGAAGGAAAGTTAAATAGAGAAAGCTTATATATTGATGATCAAATTGTTTTTGGCAATTTCATACAAATAACCTGTGAAAAGTTTGTCGAACTTGCGAATGGAAAAAAATAGAAAAACGTGATATAATATACAAAATAAAAGGCTAAAGCCATGGCTTTAGTTTAGAGTATTACTCTAAACTAAACAAACCATAACTACAAAGGGGTAATATTGTGACGTTATCCCGGAAATTGGATGTTCTGCAATCAATGGCGATTATCCACTTAGGCGAACCGTATAAACTATATTTGATTCAGTTGTTAGCTGAACATGCAGAAGATAAGGACATGACGGCAGATTTTTTGACGTGGGTGAAGAATTTGTTGTCTTTAAATTGAAAAAGTTTGCGACGAGGGGGAGATTCCAATGATATCTTAGAGATGTGAAAATTCCAAAGTGAGCGAGAAGAACTGAGTTAAAAAATTCTAATAATGAACAAGGAGTAAGTATGAAATCTAAGAAAAAGTTTTTAGCCGCTATATCCATAGTTTTAGCATTGACGCTGGTTTTTGCAGGGCAGATTGTGTCGAGAACTCAAGCGGAAGCTTTTGAAATCTTTTTTGTTGAAGATTTACTTCAAGATGAAGAGTACATGTTGGCCGTAGAAGAATATCTAATTTTGCAGTACGGCGAAGAGTTTTGGACGAACTTAGAAGGTGCACGGGCTAACGATGCGGCAATTATGTCGTTTTTTGGCAGGGCTAGAACTGGTATTCCAATGTACCCTGATTTTTTCGGTGGTATTTACTATACGCCTGAAGGCAATATGGTTTTGCAAATTGTGCAAGATTATGCATCAAGGAATCTTGCACAATATAGTCTCGTAAGAGATTTTCTAACAACAGCAGAAGGCGTCATTGTAGAATATGTTGATTTTTCATACAATGAAATAAATGCAACGATGGATTTTCTTGGTGCTATGATGGTTTCGGAAGGGCGATCTGAAGCTCTCAACAACGTGCAAACAATTGCTGTAGATACAAGTAACAACAAGGTGATTATATGGTTGCACAATTACTCGGAAGAAGCGGTTGCTTATTTTAGAGAAACTGTAATCAATTCACAGTTCATTACTTTTGCAGAGTCTGTTGGCTTAAGTACATTCTTGAGTTGTGTTCCTCCAAGTGATCCAGAACCGCCCCCACCAGCACAAATTAGGCCTGGTGGGAGGATAGATACTGCAAACCAAAGTAGGCGAGGCTCCATAGGCTATGGTGCGAGATTAAGTAATGGTACACAAGGATTTGTTACTTCTGCCCACACTTTCCTAAGTAGCAATTTTCAAACCCTGCAATTTCCCAATGTCTATATAGGAACGCGTAGAGTGGGTACAATTTCGGCTAATGAATGGCGTATTGGAGGAAATATAGATGCTGCTTTTGTGAGAATAAACTCAGATGCTGTACTCACCAATTCTTGGTCAACGGCTGGAGGAATTAGGCCATCGAACTGGGTAGGTGGTTGGCCACATCAACAAGGTGCTCCTGCAGGCGTTCTTAGAACGACAGTCCAAACTACTTTTCGTCAATTTGATCGTGTTGCAAAGATTGGCTCCACTACTGCAATGACAATCGGAGCGGTATTGAACCCTAATGTAATTGACACTATTCAAGGAATTTCTTTTACACAACAAGTATCTGCGTCATTTGATGTGATGGCAGGAGATAGCGGTGGAGTGGTCATATGGTCCTCAGTTGGAACGCTAAACGATGCTGGCAACCTAAATCCAGCTACCGTTGTGAGTGGTGCGAGAAACACAGCCGGAATAATTATGGGACGTGCACCTAACACAGTTGGTGTTTTGTTTAATCGAGCGAGCAATATTAACTCTCATTTTGGCTTAACAAGATTTCCTTTGTCATGATTAATTAGGAGCGGTTGAATAAATCGCTCCTAGAATTACTTTGCAGGAGTTCACACTTTTTATGAAAAAGTTTTTGATTTTTCTGTCAGCACTTTTATTAGTCGTTGCAAGTGTTATTGGGATAATTTTAATTCGTAATGAACCTGTTCATGACTTTGTACCATTAACTTTCGAAGTCAAATCTTCAACGACTAGTTTTGTTCAGGCTAGCTTTATCTTAAGTAATACGTCAGACCATATTATTTTGTTTGATGAATCTTTCATTCTTGAAAAGTTAGAACACGAGGCTTGGATTGAATTAGCTGCCATCGAGCAACATTTTCTCCCTACATCATATCTCCTGTTGGCGGGTGAAGTTCAGCTCATTACACAAAATTGGAAAGACTTGTATGGTGAACTTGCTCCGGGATTATATCGTATAACGAAGTTCTTTGTTTTGGCTGATTATAAGGAGATATCCTTGTATGCGGAGTTTGAAGTCTTAGAAGGCAATTTTCTAGATTCACCATTCTTTAGTTCAATGGATTTCTCTTATCAAAAAATACATATTTTAGAATATTGGAACGCGACAATTGCTGGAGATACTTTATCGGGCTGGGTTCCTGAACACGCTCATCCAAACGTTGATTCTTTTGTTGGTTGGGTGCAGCGTACGGGGATAATTGCGGAAAATGACGTTGGAAATAACACCGTGATATTTAGTGGCTTTACTGATGAAATGGAAAAAATAAATGTCGCTATTTACGTCGGAGAACGACAAATTGGTTATTGGCTTGAAATATCGTCTGGCGATTGTTTTGACTTTGTCCTTTATCCCAATGACATAGGAGAAGCGTTTCGTATTGTAATGAATTCGCACATTGCTCCTTTTGGAGGAAGGACTGTCATCAGCATAATGCGAGAATAATAACTAAACAAGCTAATTTTATCGGTAGCAGAGAAAGAAAGGATATAACATGAAATATTGGCTTAAAACATTTATAATTTTCTTGTTATCTTTGTTGGTTGTTTTTGGGTTTTCGACAAAGGTTTTTGCCACAAGCGAAGCTCATATTACGCGAATGCAATATCTTGACGAAAGACTGATGGAGTTATTTCAAATAGATAACTATGGTGAGATTGAGTATCCTGATTTTTTCGGTGGAGTTCACTACACACCCGAGGGCAGTATGGTTTTGCAGATTGTACAAGATTGTGCTTCGAGAAATTCTACCCAATACAATCTTGTGAGAGATTTTATTGCAGAAGAAGATATCATCGTGGAATATGTTAATTTTTCGTACAACGAAATAAATGCTACAATGGATTTCCTTGGTGCTATGATTATTTCGGAAGGGCGACCTGAGGCTTTTGACAATGTGCAAACTATAGCGGTAGATACAAAAAATAACACCGTGACTGTATGGTTGACTAATTACTCGGAAGAAGAAATTATTTTATTTAGAGAAACAATACTCAATTCGCAGCTTATTGCTTTCGAAGAATCTGTTGGAGATTCTACATTTTTGGGAAATGATTCATCTTCCTCAGAAAACACTTTTTTTTCACGGAGTATAATTTTAGGCGGAGGGGTTCTTTTAGGATTAGGCATTTTAATTGTACTGTGTATTTTGTGGAAACGCATGCGTCGACATACCTAACCGAATAATTAAGATTCATGCCTCGTGGCGAAAAAGCAAGCGATGGCAAAAAAGACTTTGACATACATTGTGATGATCACTACGTCCCCAAGGAGAAATAATGTTACCAAATTTACAAGTTCTTGGTTTCACCGTAAATATGTTTTGGTTATGGATGGTGACCGGCATCATCTTAGCAATCGGCTTAATATTTTTACGCCGTCATATTTTCCGTTTCAAAACATCCGCATTAGATATTTTCTACTTAATCTTGTTTTGCACAGCTGGTATGTTAATTGGTGCAAAATTGCTAGACATCATTGTTTTTGTCATAACCCGTGGGAATCAACCCGGATTTTGGACGGTGGAAAACTGGTTAACGATTATTCCAGGTGTGGGGTTTGCCTATGGCGGTTTGATTCTCGCCTTTATTTTTGCACTGATTTATGTACGAAAATTCAAAGTGGATTTTTGGGATGCTGCAGACATCATGATACCATCCATTTTGCTCATTCATGTGTTTGGGCGAGTAGGCTGTTTTTACGCAGGCTGTTGTCACGGCATTCAAGCCGACTGGGGCATTGCGTTTACGCAGTCAATGTCCGCTCCCAATGGCATTCCGTTTATTCCAGTGCAATTGTTTGAAGCTGGCATTAGCTTGATTGTTTTTGCTGCAATGCTTGTTTTCCGACCAGAGAAAAAACGCCCCGGCATCCTGTTCCCGATTTACCTTGTCACGTACTCCCTTGCACGCTTTGGGCTGGAATTTATTCGTGGTGATCTAGGACGTGGCATCTTCTTGCTTTCGACCTCGCAATGGATTTCGGTGGTGGTTTTGCCCATTGGAATTTGGTTGCTGTATAAGAGGATGTGCATGCGAAACACAGCGAATAGCGAAAAATAATAACCTAGCCTGCGGTTTATCAATCGCAGGTTTTTGTTTGGATAGCCTGTATACGTTATTATCTACCCTAGTACACAATATGCTTGTATTAAAGGGGGATAACGCAATGGACTACGGCTACACGCGGTTTCAAGCACAGACCAAAGCGAGGATAGGCAACTGGTTGCCTTGCAAGGACTTGGTATTTCGGACGAAAACATATTCACCGACAAACAGAGCGGGAAAGACTTTGACCGCCCACAGTATCAAGAGTTATTGGGTGTGCTTCGGCAAGGTGATGTGTTACATGTAAAAAGCATTGATAGGCTCGGACGGAACTATGCAGACGTGCAAGAACAATGGCGAGTGCTCACCAAAGAAATGGGTGTTGATGTCGTTGTGGTTGACATGCCCCTGCTAGATACACGGCTAAATAAAGACCTGATGGGTACTTTTATAGCAGACTTAGTTTTGCAAATTCTCTCATTCGTATCACAAAATGAACGTGAGAATATCCGCAAACGGCAAGCCGAGGGGATAGCAGTAGCTAAGGCAAAAGGCGTGGTATTTGGCAGACCTGTAAAAGACCCGCCGAGCGACTTTGCTCAACTGGTTCGCCAGTGGGAACGTGGGCTTTTGCCTATGGACGAAATCCTAACAAAGAATAAAATGAGCATATCGACCTTTTACCGCAGACGGCGAGAGCTGAAACTCACCATCAAAAACGGAAAATAGATTGCATTACCCCCAAATGTTCGGGGATTTTGCACAACCGAAATCGTTCAAAATGTATACCTTTTTGACTTAGGTGTAAGTAATAATGCCACGGCTTATTCGAGTTTTTAGGGGGATAAAATTATGAATGAACGGATTGGAAGATAAAGAAACGGAAATTAAAATAAACAGGCTTTTTATAGGAATATTTCTTTTTGGTTTTCATGCTATTGTTTGGCTAGCTATGACTTGGTTTGCTGTTAATACAGGTATATTAGGGTTGAGATTTTTTCCGGCTACAATTGGGTTAATGCTACTTTACAGTGCACTCCTTTTTTCGCCTGTAATAGTTGTAATATGTTTAGGCTATGCGATTGTATTTTTTGTGAGAAAAATACAATTGAAAGTACATTTTTTCAAATAATACCATACATATATTTTAGTCTATGTCTTTTATTTGCTTTTTTGATAATAACTAATCTTTCATATTATTAAGAGGATAACAACATGAAAAAAATTTTACGGACAAGCTTTTTCATCATCTTGGCACTTTGGTTAAGCATTGGGTTGATGCTAGGAACGGTCGCTATGGCTGTGCCTTTTGCTGTAACACAGTCTGCTTTCATAACTACACCAATGGTTTCAGCTGGGAATGAACGCACCGTTACACTGCGAAGCGATGGGACGGTATGGGCGTGGGGACGTAATGACCATGAACAATTGAATGATAATACCATAATGCGTTCTCTTGTTCCTGTGCAAGTGCAGAATTTAACAAATATTACTTCTATTGCAGTGGCGGATCGCATAGCCTTGCTTTGCACGAAGACGGCACTGTATGGAGTTGGGGAAGCAATGGAAACGGGCAATTGGGTGACGGAACAGTAGGCATGGGAAATCGCCGTAATTTCCCCGCGAGAATACTGGGAGGTGCAACCGGCAACGCATTTCTGCAAGGTATTATAGCTATTGAGGCTATTGCCCACAGTTCCTTTGCTCTGCGAGCAGACGGCAAGGTTTGGGCTTGGGGTCGTAATAATAGTGGTCAACTAGGTGATGGAACAACTACCACTCGCTCAGTTCCTGTGCAAGTACATGGTCTCAATCATATAGTCGCTATAGCAGGAGCAGGAGGTACTTTAGGCGAACATGCTATTGCTTTGCGAAGTGATGGTACTGTATGGGCTTGGGGCAGAAATTGGAATGGTCAGCTAGGCGATGGAACAATAACTACTCGCAATACTCCCGTACAAGTTTAGTGATATAATTGCTATTTCAGCAGGAAGTGCTCATACTACTGCTTTGCGAAGTGATGGAACAGTTTGGGCTTGGGGCAGAAATTCACATGGAGAGCTAGGTGATGGAAGTAATATAATCCATTCAGTTATTCCTATACAAGTACAAAATCTTAATAATATTATAGCAATTTCAGCAAAAGGAAATCGCCACACATTAGCAATAAGAAATGACGGCACAGTGTGGGCTTGGGGGAGTAATTTGAATGGACAAATAGGAGATGGCAGTTATGGTCATGCAAACAATCATCTTGTTCCAATACAAGTTTTAGGCGAAAACAGCATTGGATATTTTAATGTTTTTGCAGATGGTCAAGAGCCACCGAGTGTTCCCTCTTTAGGTCATTATTTCATGCAAGGTGCTCAAAACTATAACCATGACCTTGCAATATGGACTGCGGAATTAAGCTTACTTGCTTATGGCAGGGATAACAATGGCGAAGGAACGAACCCAGAACCAATAAGGACACATCTTGAAAATTTGGGTTTTCGCGATTTTGTGCAGGAAAACTATACTAATCCCTCAAACAACCATACAGTGGCATATACAATTGCACGAAGAACAACGGTAGTGCATGAAAGTGCAAAAAATGTAATTGTGGTGGCTATTCGAGGAACAGTAACAGACGAAGAAAACATAAGTAATATTTTTGCAATTGGTAGCGAAGAAGTGCATGTTGGTTTTGGTGCTGCTATGGCTGATTTAAGATTGGAACTCACTAATTACATTATCCATCACGGATTATTTTATAATCCCGAAAATAATATAATTCTGATAACTGGTCACAGTCGAGGTGGTGCAGTTGCAAATTTATTAGCTGCGGATTTGAATGAAAGAGAACACCTTGCTCACCGTGGTAATATTTTTACGTACACTTTTGCTGCCCCAAATAGCACAAGGATTCCTCGATAGAATACCAATACATTTAATATATTAAACCGAAGTGATGTCATTACAACAGTTCCACAAAACCTCTCTAACGAATGGGGACGGCATGGAATGGATTTGCCTGTAACAATGACCATGACAAGAACAGGTATCCCTGGCTTTGGCTACCACCACGCAATGACAACGTATCTGACATGGTTGCGTGCATATCCAAATTTATCTTTAAGCGATTTTTGGAGTATCGGTGCAGGAAGATTTCCTACAGGAATTGTGGTTAACTCGCCTGTTGATGTTCGCGTATATAACAGTCAAGGTCAGTTAGCTGGCGAGATTGTCAATAACATTGCAAAACAAGACACTGAAGTTTTTGCATGGGTTAATGAGGACGGCTCGAAACAGTTTTTCCTACCCTATGGTGATACATTCACTGTCAGATTTACAGCTACAGACAGTGGCACAATGACATTTTTAATAGAAACAGTGGACGTGCTTATAGACACTCCTCATGCAATAAGAACCTTTGAAAATGTAGTCCTATACACAGGTAGGCAATTTGTAAGTGAAATCGTTGACACGCCCGAGGTAAGATTATTAGTTGTAGAAAACGGACAAGCTATTGTTGAAGTTGGAACAGACGGCACGGAAACAAGGTTAACCACGCCTGTCACAGGTATAACAATCGCAGGAAATGCAACCCGCAACTTGACCGCAGGGCAAACCTTGCAATTATCAGCGACCGTTACACCTGCTACCGCAACAAATCACAACGTGACATGGAGTTCCAGCAATACAGCAGTTGCAACGGTGAACGCAAACGGACTTGTGACTGCAAGAGCTGGCGGAACTACAACAATTACAGTGCGAACGGCAGATGGTAATCGCACGGCACAAGTCACGGTAAATGTAACAGCACCAGTTATCGCTGTTACAGGTGTAACCATCGCAGGTTCTGCAACTCGAAATCTAACCGCTGGGCAAACTTTGCAACTATCGGCTACAGTTACACCCTCAAATGCTACAAATCGCAATGTAACGTGGTCATCAAGCAACACGGCAGTTGCAACAAGTCAACGCGAGTGGGCTTGTGACTGCAAGAGCTGGCGGAACTACAACCATCACAGTAAGAACCGCAGACGGCAATCGCAGTGCCAGTGTCACGGTCAATGTAACCGTTCCAGTTACAGGCGTAACCATAGCGGGTTCTGCAACTCGAAATCTAACCGCTGGGCAGACGTTGCAATTGTCAGCAACGGTTACACCCTCAAATGCTACAAATCGCAATGTAACGTGGTCATCAAGCAATACAGCAGTTGCAACGGTGAACGCCAGCGGGCTTGTCACCGCAAGAGCTACTGGAACTGCTACAATCACGGTGAGAACGGCAGATGGCAATCGAACAACAAGCGTTACGGTAAATGTCACTGTTCCAGTTACAGGCGTAAGCATAGCAGGAACAACAACTCGTGAAATGGTAAACGGTGACGCACTACAGCTTTCAGCGACCGTTGCCCCTGCCAATACCACAAATCGCAATGTAACATGGACTTCCAGCAATCGCGATGTCGCCACAGTCAACGCTAGTGGAGTAGTTACCGCAGTTGGTGCAGGTACTGCCACAATCACAGCGAGAACTGCTGATGGCAACCGCACCGCCAGTGTGCAAGTAACAGTCATCAACACTATCTTTAACACTCGTTGGGAAGCAACTTTCCTCAACTGGCTATTGTTCTTCTTAGGCTTTGGCTGGATATGGATGTGGTTTTAGTTTTCTAACCTAATAACACAGCCTGTAATCTCAATTGAGCCGAGATTACAGGCTTTTGTCATGCATAGAAATAGGCTTGTTTGAATACTGGTATAAGGACAAGATGATGAGGGGCGGTGTGACCAATAAGAAAACATGTAGCACCCAAACAACTAACTTCCCAACATGGCACATTTATTGGCCACGCAGGACGCAGGGAAGTGCATATCTCCGACACCGCAAAGCACGTGTTTGTCTGTGGCACAACTGGTAGCGGGAAAACCGTGGTACTGTCCAACTTCATCAAAAATGCCATCAGCAATAACATGCCCGCTCTCATTGTTGACGGCAAGGGTGATATGGGGTCAGGTTCTTTGCTCGACATCGTTCAAAAGCTTAATCGCAGGGACAAGAAAGTGTATGTTATTAACCTATCCGACCCTGCCAATTCCGACAAATACAATCCATTTCTTGGTGCAAGCAGTGCCATGGCAACGGATATGCTCATCAACATGACGGATTGGAGCGAGGAACACTATAAGCTAAACACTGAAAGATATTTGCAACGAATTTTGCAATTGTTGGAGCTGGGGCAGTATTCGCTTTCGTTTCGCAAGATTATAAAATGTATGAAAGCAGATAATTTCACGCAATTAAGTACACACTTGCTTGCCAAAGAGTTTATCTCAAAAACGGATCACCTCGACAACATGGATTTACTTAAAACCAGCGGAAAAGTTGCACAAAACTCTGTAGCTCGGTTTAGCACTATAGCCGAAAGCCACGCGGGTAAAATCCTGTCTGATGATGGTATCAATATAGCCCAAGCCCTCAAAGAAAATGCAATTATCTTATTTATTCTCAATCCCATGCTGTACCCCGAACTAAGCCCCGCATTTGGTCGGCTGGTGCTCATCGACAGCAAAATAGGCATTGGTGAACTGTTTCATAGCAGAATTAACCGCACATTTTTTATACTAGACGAAATCAGCAGTTACGCAACGCCTGCATTAACCGACCTAGTGAACAAGTCAAGGAGTGCAAATGTCACTTGCGTGCTGGCAACCCAAAGCCTAAGCGATTTAGACTTTGCAGTAAATGAGGCCTACAAAGAACAGGTAATCGAGAATTGCAATAATTATCTTGTGCTAAGGCAAAACAGCGGTGTGAACGCAGAACACTGGGCAAATATCTTAGGCACACGTGCAACGCTCGATGTGACCTTTCAACTGCAACAGCAGGGGCAGGACACTTCCCAAACTGGCTATGGCTCAGCACGGCGTGTACGTGAATATTACTACCACCCCGATGACATCAAAACGCTAGGCACAGGGCAAGGGATATTTCTTTCGAGAGATACAGGCTATCACAACACCATCAAAATCCACAAACCATCAGGGTGATAGAGGTATTCCCTGACCCTGCGAGCCGAGCCAAAGCCTATTTCTGACGTACTCAGCACCTTTTGTTGCAGTTGGTAGGTCATTTCTAAGTTTGAACGCGTACCCAATATATTCGCCCAGCATTCGGCGTTGACGGCACTGTTTTGTCGCATGACTAGGAAGTTGTTGCAATTCTCGATCACTTGCTCCTTGAACGCCTGCCCAGCGGAATAATCCAAATCGCTCAAACTTTGTGTGGCAAGAATACATGTGACATTTGCACTGCGGGACTTATTCACCAAGTCAATCAGCACAGGGGAAGTGTAGCTATTGATTTCGTCCATAATGAAGAACGTCCTATCAGTCGTGCCAAATAAATTGCTTACAGCTTTTTTGCTATCAATCAAAATCAATCTGCCAATCAATGGTGAAAGTTCGGGATAAATTAGTGGGTTCAAGATGAACAAGATTATTGCTTTTTCTTCAAGTGCTGTGTGAATGTCCACACCGCTTTCATGAAAAATATAACCCAGTTCACTTTCAGCTATTATGCTAAATCGAGCCACGGCGTTTTCTGCAATCTTCCCGCTGGTCTTGACAATTTCCATATTGGCTAAGTGTTCGTCTTTGCTAATTTCCCCACGTGCTAATAATTCACTGCTTAGCTCTGCAAATTTATCAATACTCATGCTTGCAAATATGCTCTTGAACGACAACGGTGTTTTGTTCAGCACCAGCAACTGCAACAGCCTTTGTAGGTATCTTTCCGTATTCAGCTTATAATGTGGCTCGCTCCATTCCGTCATAATTGATAAGCATATCTTTGACTATGGTCGGCGTGGCGTTCTGAAATGGATTGTAGAAATCAGACTTTAAAGGCGTGTTTAGATTGATTACATACAGCTTTCTTTTTCCCTTATGCCTTTTCACAATATCATAAATCGAGCCATCGCCTGTATCACCCTTGCCATCAATAATCAGCGTGCCATAATTCTTTTGAATGCCTGCAATGATAAAATTAGATAGCCCAACCGTCTTGCCACTGCCGTGGTGTGCCACAAATAAATGCATGCTTGGCATTGTCGGGCATGTAAATCTTTTGTCTGCCCGAATAGCCGATTAGCGTTGAATTGCCACGATGTATGGCTTTACGTTTTCGCTTCTCTAATTCTCCTTAGCTCTTTCTTAAAGTTAAATATCTTGTTTATTCTGTGCGTTTTTCTCTGCTCATACGCTATAAATCCAACCGCCACACCAATCACGATCGACATCGTTAGCACTGGCCTTGCTGTTAATCCGTTCTGCCATTCTCATCATAAATTCTAAACTTATCATAATTTCAACACTTCCTTTACACTCCTAATTTTCATATTGGGGTGCTCCGTCTTAAATTTCTGCAATAGATATTTGAGATTTCCGCCATGCTCATCAATCACCCACACTTGCACATCATAGGCAAGAAAATTTGCCTTAATGTTCTTTTCAAGTCTAGCCTTAGATTTAAGCGAAAGCTCCACTTCAACGCAGTAATTCTTGCCCTTGTGCGTAAACACAAAATCGGGCTGATGTGTCCTAACTCCAAAGCCGTCATGCTGGTGCAATTGTTTCTCTGTCTTAATATCAGCAGGGCTTAACTCAAACGCTTGCATAAAAGCAATAGCCACATCTAACACCGTAATATCATGTATGATTTGGTCTAGCCTGATTTTCTCTTGCCTTTGGTTGGTAGAAATCAGGCTCTTGGTTTTGTTCGTCAGCTGATACACGTTTGGCACGCCATACAGCACCCTGTAGCGGGTGATATAGCCCCCATCAAGCAACAATCGCAATCTTCTGTCACAAGTCCTCTGTGACGAGAACCCAGCCAACGGCACCAAATGTCTACCCAAACAAAAACGCCAACGCTCAATCTCTCGAAACACCCTGTAATCTCGTTCTACTAACTCCACAACACATCACCCACAATCAAAAATATCTTTGGTAAAACCGTATTTTTGAACACTTTCTTACCGTTCCCCCCAGGCCGGCTTTTGAGAACTTCCTAAGAGGGAGTTTTCAAAAGTCCGGCCTGGGGGGGTCTTAAAAACAAACAACCTTATCCCAACTAATAACAACAAAAATACGATTACACTACTACTCATCTACACTTAATCCGCGTTTACTCCGCAAATTGAATCGACAACAAGCAAAAGGCGGATTGCCGTTGCAAATTCAAAACGCAAGGAGAAAATATGAACGCTGTTGGAATTGACGTATCAAAAGGCACAAGTGTGGTGGCAATTTTGCGCCCCTTTGGTGAAATTGTACGCATGCCATTTAGCGTGCCACACACCGTAGATGAGCTGGATAAGTTGGCGAGACTAATCTTATCTCTTGACGGTGAAACGCGAGTAGTTATGGAGAACACTAGCCACTATCATGAACCAATCGCTGATGCGCTGTGTAAAGCAGGCATTTTTGTAAGCCTGCCAAACGCCAAAATTATGCATCGGTACGGAAATGACACAATTCGTTACGCAAAAACAGATAAACTCGATGCGCTGAAAATCGCAAATTATTGCATAGACAAATGGATTAAGCTTAAGCGATATCAACCTGAAGATGAATGCCGCAAAACGCTCAAAATCTACAATCGTCAACTTGCAGAGTACACCAAAATGAAATCCATGCTCAAAAACAATCTCATTTCATTATTGGATCAAACTTTTGCGGGCATCAACAATCAATTCACTAGCCCTGCACGTGAAGATGGCCACGAAAAATGGATTGACTTCGTTGCGCGATTTTGGCATGCTGATTGTGTGAAAACCTGTTCTGAAGCGACTTTTACACAACGCTACCAAATCTGGTGTCGAAAGCATAGATATAATTTTTCAGCTTTGAAAGCCAAAAACATTTTCACATTATCCAAGCAAATCAAACCGCCCCTTCCTAAAAATGAATTTACGAAAATCTTAGTACAACAAGCAATTTCTCAGCTCAACACTTTGTGTGAAACCACCGCTGCGCTGAAAAAAGAAATGAACAAATTGGCATGCACTTTGCCTGAATATGAAACGGTGCTCTTGATGCACGGTGTGGGGAAAACGCTTGCACCGCAACTAATTGCTGAAATCGGCGACATTCGCCGTTTCCCCAAGCGCACATCATTGGCCTGTTTTGCGGGCATTGAACCGCCAGAAAAACAATCCGGAAGTTACTGTCAGAGGTCACGAAGAATCTCTAAGCAAGGCTCGCCACACTTGCGCCGAGTTCTGTTTCAAATTATGCGTTGTGTGATACAATGCAAGTTTGAGGACGAAGCGACCTACCAGTTTGTTAACCGAAAACGCGCTGAAGGCAAGCCCTACAAGGTCTATATGATTGCGGGTTGCAACAAATTCTTGCGTCAGTATTACGCAAAAGTCAATGCGTGCTATGCGGCATAATCTTTGTAAAATCGGACAACAATATTATTGCTTGCGGGTAGGATACGGCAATGCAGGAGTGCAACCAGAGCAGCCACGCAAGCTTGCCATACCGATTTGAAGAAGATTGCCGCCCGTATTTTCCGACAAAATGTCGGCTTGGGAGCGGTCTTTTTCATGTCCGTAAGCCCATCAATCGGGCGGCAACCAATGCGATAAACTCTGGGGTCTGGGGCAAAGCCCCAGGGTCTGCTTCGCGTTTGATATCACATAAATCAATTTTCCAAAATTTTAGACTTGATTTACCTTAGCAAGTTTATCTAATCTTGAGAATGCTAAAATTGATAATCTCTCCGCAAAGTTGTTGCTGGACTGGAAAATATCCATTGAAGAAAAATCGCTAGTCATAGGCACTAAGAAAAACATTTTTGCCACTTTACAGGCGATGCTGAGTTACGCGGTTAAACTAGAGTATATACCGAAAAACCCATTGCATAAGGTGCGGAACTTTCAAAGATGTCTTAGCCACGAAACGAGAATTTGATTTTTATACGGCAGAAGAATTTAGAACGTACATTGATATTGCGAAACATGTTGCAGAAGAAAAAGAGAAGAAAAAAGCGAATTTTTATGAGTGGAACTTTTACACGTTTTTCAACATTGCATTTTACACAGGATTAAGAAAAGGCGAAATGCTTGCGTTGCGTTGGACTGATATTCATGATGATCACATAAGTGTAAAACGCAGTGTAAACAAAAAGGGTGTAGAAACACCACCAAAGAACAGGTCATCTATACGAACCATTCAACTGCCTATACCATTGATTAAAATTCTAAACGAGCATAAGGAAAGACAAATGCTGTTACCGAACTTCAAGGCAGATAGCAGAATTTTAGGTGATGGCACTATTTTAACCGATGCTATGCTACAAAAACGAAATGAGAAATATTCTTCGCTGGCAGAGTTAAAGAGAATACGTATACACGACTTTAGACACTCTCATGCTTCATTCCTAGCTTTTATGGGTATTAACATTCAAGAGATAGCAAGGCGACTAGGACATGCAAAAATAGAAATGACGTGGAACACCTACGCACACCTATATCCAAAAGAAGAAGAAAGGGCAACAGCGGTGTTAAATGTAGCGTAAATTCGTACACGCTTTTTGCACACATAACGCAATATCAAGCAAAAATAGTTCAAGCGAACAAAGAACAAAACAGGTGAAAACAGACAAGAATTCAGCGTATAGGAAAGTTGAAAAGTTAACATAAAACATGACTAAGTCAATATGTAATTTATACCATATTTTCCTGTTTTTCAAAAGTTCTCTTGAAACAAGCATCTGTTGGTTCTGAACATCTAGCCATACATGCCTAGTACACGATTAAACACGAAAACAAAAATATATTGGGGTTGTTATAAATTACAAAATAGCCGCTGCACACTGCAACGGCTATTTTTGTACTTGAATTTTCCGCCCGCTTGCCTTGTCAATGTAAAAGGTGGAGATTTTCCCGCAGGAAAATACTACCGTCATTGACAACAAATAAAAAACATAATAGAAATTGGGCTTTGCCATTCGTGCGGCAATGCCCTCAATTACTCTTAAATATATTCGACCCCTACAATGCTAATATCTCCATAGCGTTTGCCCTGTGGCACATCATTCACTGCATAAATGCGTTTAACAAACCGCACAAGGAATTGCCTTTTTTCTGTGGCGGTCAGTACATTCCAATGTTGTTTTAAGTCTGCTACAATATCTTCTTTCTTTAGCGTTGGTTCTTCTTCCTCGGAGAGTTCAAACCCAGCCAATGCCTGCTGGATAACTTCCACATCTCCCGCAATCTGTTTTTTCATCGCCTTGTAGCTATCAAAGTCAATTTCATTGCGGACATACAATTGCATAACTTCTTTTTCTCTGCGTTTTAGTTGTTGTTGCTTTTCTTGATATTCTTGTATGACTTTATGAACTTCCTGCATTGCCTGTTGTTTTCGGTTCAAGTCTAATGCCTCAACTTCACTGAACTCCTCTATATTCGCTATGTAGTCGCTGAAAGCTTGCTCTGTTTGCACATGCCCCATTGAGCTAGCACTGCAAACACCAAATCTTTTGCCTGTGCAAGTGTAACGCTTTTTGCCCTTGCTGGTGTGTGTGTACATTCGTGATCGGCATGTAGCACACCGCAAAAAGCCTGTAAAGTAAGAATCTTCTTTGGGTTGGTTTGTTGGTGCTGTTCTTTTGTTATTTGATATAATTCTTTGAGCTTCTTCAAACAATTCTGTGGATATAATCGACTCATGCAAGCCGTCACATACCACCGCATTTTTCTTGTCGTTCACATGGTAACGCACTTTTCCTATGTAGGTTGGATTGGTGAGAATACCTTTGACTTGGTAGTTCGTCCAAATGCAATTCTCTTTGGTTGGCACACCTCTTAAATTTAATGCCCTTGCGATTGCACTAATCGACATGCCTTGCCGTAAATACATCTCATAGACTTCTTTAACGATGATGGCTTCTGCTTGGTTAATTGTCTGTATTTCCTGCCCTTTGGGTCTGTCGTAGCCATAGCATATACGCCAGCTTGCGAGAGTATAGCCCTCACGCACTTTGCGTTCGTTTCCAAGTTTCACACGCTCTACAATGTTTTCACGCTCAAACTCTGCGAAAATGCCCATGATTTTGAGGAACATCCTGCCCGAAGCTGTATGCGTATCGATGCTTTCCATTAAGGAATTAAACGCACAATCATGTTTGTTGAATAATTCGACTAGATATAATAAGTCCGATGTGCTTCTTGTTAATCGGTCAATCTTGAACACAAGCACGTTTTGCACATGTCCTGCTTTGATGTCTGCAATCAACGCATTGATTGCAGGCCGCTGCGTGATGTTCTTCCCACTGATACCCTCATCAATATAAATCTTGAAAATAGTCCAATCCTTGATAAGGGCATAGTCTTTTAGTTTTTGTTCCTGCCCCCGAATAGAGAACCCCTCTTGGGCTTGCTCCTCTGTAGATACCCGCACATAAATTCCTGTTTCCATGTTTAGTCGCTCCTATCTGTTTTGTCAGATAGGGGGCTTTGGGTTTCGCTTTGTTTTTCTTTCGCCAGTCTTGGGATAGAAGTATGCAGGAAAAATTCAAGCATTTCCAGTTGCAATTGTTTTGGCAATACAATCTTCTCTTGCTTAACTTCACCCATGCACTCACCCCATTACTTCATTTATCCTATACCTATGAAGTAACTTGGAAAGATAAAACAACACCAGCGTAAGCACTCACACTTTCCGCTGGATTGTTTATTTGAAGTTCTGTATCTCCTGTACTCTAAATAAGCAATAGCACAAAAAATGCTTGGTTGCTTATTTCAAACACGGGATGTCCTGTACTCCAAATAAGCAATGAACACCAAAATTTGTTTGGTTGCTTATTTCAAATACAGGACTTGCTGACCTAAGAATAAACAACAAACATTCCTTTGTTGCTTATTTGGATGTCGAGCACTCCGGTGCTCATGGCAGCAAAAAGTCACCTGCGCAACGGTCGCCCACTGCTCATTTGCCTGGCCAGCAACGATGCCCTCGGCCTGAATCTCAAGAACATCGGCACGCTGCTGAACACCAAGCATGTGTTTTTTGTTCCCTTTGGGCAAGATGCCCCCACCGGCAAGCCAAACTCCTTGGTGGCAAACGTGGATCTGTTGGGCAAGGCCATGCAAGCAGCCCTAGAGGGTCGACAGCTGCAGCCAATCATTATCTGAACAAACACCGCTCTCTGCACCACAGGGAGCGGATTTGTTTGTGTCGCAACTTTTGGGGCTTGCAAAGCAGCAATAAACATGATATACTAGAAAGAACAAGCTTACCCATTGCCGACGAAAGGGAAAATCTTATGAATCAACATCAAATCAAAAATATCATCGGCGTCGTATCTCTATTCACCGCAGTCAGCATCTTCATCTTCGCATTCTTTAGCTTTGGCCCCGGTGCACGCAGCGACGACGGCAACGACGAAACTACCACAACAGTCACAACCACAACAGAAGTCGAAACGACCACCGAAGCTGAAACCACCACAGAACCGGGTGAATCAATTGATTCATACCTGCCGCCTGCAAACCTGAACCAACTCAGTCAAGCGCAACAGCTGGCATACTTCAACCACGTGGTAAACCGTGTGCACCGCGAAATGCCCGGCCACACACAAGTGCAAACGCTGCGCATGGAAAACATCACCTCCACCGGCATGATGGCGTTTGTGCAACCAATCATCAACGCGGTAGTGAACAATCTCATGCCCGGCCACCCCGAAACCCGCGTGCGCGCACCCGGCCAAGATGTGCAGTATTATTGGATGAGCAATTCGCCCCACTTTGGCTCAAACCTGCGCTCGCAAGATATCACAAGCATCACATCCACCCAGCAAGATGATAACTGGGTGATTGAAGTGCGCGTGCGTGAAGAAGAGAATCCGCAGCACTTCACCAGCGCACACGGACGCATTGCTTTCATCCAAACGCGTGAGGAAATCCTTGCTGCCATCTTAGACATTGGGTCGATATCTGCAAACCCCGAAGATGCCGTGGTGCGCTATCACAACGGCTTTGCCCGCATTGTAGTGAATCAATTTGGCCAAATCATTGAAGCCTCCAATGGCTTTGACGTGGACGCACGCGCCGACAACGTGAACATAGGACCCATCCGCACCAACCTCACCGCCCTGCAAACCAGCCGCTGGACTTACAACAACTTTCTTTGGTAAACCCCAAGGCACATAACAAACACGCACCCGCGCAATGCAGGTGCGTGTTTGTTTTTTGTTTAATCTACAACATCGCAATGGTCAATCGCAAATTGCATAAATAAGCCAATCAAATCATTACGCGAGCGATTGGTTTGTTTTGCAATTTCATCTAATTCGCGCACAGTTTCTTCGGCAATGCGCACAGAAAACGTGCGATAACCATCTTCACCGCGCAACTTTGAAACCTTCAGCCGTTTTTCGTTCATGTTTTCACCTCTACTCACTATTATAGGTTGATAAACCAACATTTATATGTTATAATTTGGTGAAAAACAGAACCTAGGAGGTGCACATGTTGCATTTAGAACTCACAATCACTTGGAATGATCTTGCAGCGTTTGCAGCCGTGGCTTGTCTGGTGCTTGCTGCGGCGTTGGTGATATGGTGCTTCGGCTCCTTCCCCGGGAAGGAGCTCCTCGCGCCGCGCGAGGTGAGGAAGGTTCGTGGAGCGATTGCAGGCTTTCAACTCGCACCTTCGCCCACGTCAACCTAATTAATTAACTTTTTTCCACGCCCCAAACACAAACCACACAGCCCCCGCAAGGCTCAGCCCAAACGGCACCGCCACCCAAAGATGCTCGCGCACAAACTGCCACATGGCCACAAAGGCCTCAGGCTGCCACAGCAGCACCGCGCCCACGGCTACCGCAGCCACGCAGCAAAGCAGCACCGCCCCGGCGGCGGCATCTTTTGCTCGCGCAGCAAGAGGGTGAATCTCCGGACAAGCTAAGTCAACCGCAGCCTCAATGGCCGTGTTGAAGGCCTCGGCGGCAAGCACCAGTGCATTGGTGGCAATCAGCACCGCCCACTGGCCACGTGTGAGCACAAACCAGCCGGGCACCGCCAAAAAGACGTACATATACACCGAAATCACCAAGTGAATGCGAAAGTTCCGCTCACGCAAGCACAGCGCAAGCCCGCGTGCAATTTTGCGCAATGTGATATCTTTCGCCCTCACCGCAAGAGGATGCCTGTCGGAATCAGCCAGCTCTCCGGTAGCCTTAACGGATAGCTGAAAAGCCGCAGCAGCTAGCACAAGCGCGCTAAAAAACGTAACCACCGCCCAGTATTCCCGCGCAAACGTCAAGCGAGCCAAAGCCATCATGGCATACATGACAACCGGCAAAAATAGAGCACCTCGAAAGTTGCGCTCACGCAGGCACAGGGCAAGGCCGCGTGCGGCGTAGCGAAACGAGCGCAGGAATTTGCGCATGATGGGTCTCCAATCTAGGTTCAGCGGCTTTCAAACTCCGCCGTTTGGTTTTGCACTTCGTTAAACCAGAACATCGGCCCATGCTCCGGGTAGGCATTGTTCACAATCAGCACGAAGTAGCGTTGCACGCCCGCCTCGTCGGCGAAGGTCAAGCCTGCGTTGGGCAGCGTGCCCGCACTGCGATAATTTTGCAGCAGCAGCGTTTGCCCCGGCGCAAGCAAGTCAGCAATTTCCTCACCGCGCACCGGCGTGTGGAACATCTCATCTTCCACAAACTCCACCATCGGGGAGATCAACGCTAGGTTGTGCATGGGCACGGTTGCGCGCACCAGCAAGTTCGCGCCTTCTTCATCGCCAAAGCTGAACGTCACATCAGCAGTTGTGCCGGCGTTCACCAGCTCGGCCGTCAGCGTGGTTTGCTCGTAGGGCGCAGTGACTTCGGCCTGCATGGTGGTGAGTTCGGTGGTGCTTTCTTCGAGCGGGTTTTCGGCGGTGGTTGCGCATGCGGCCAGCAGCAGGGCAAGGGCAGTGGTGAGGATAAGCAGTTTCTTCATGGTCGTTCTCCTTTACGATAATGTTATTTGTACAGCGATGTTCATGTTAAGCAGGTTTTCGTTGGTGAAGCTCGAGAACCAGTATATCGTGTTGTCGCGCAACAGCACCCGTTCAAGATAAGCATGCGACCAGTCTGCTCCGTCATCAGGGCGGCGCGCGCTGCCCATTTCAATGCCCAAGTCATGTTTATCCAGCTGAAACGCCGTTTGTTTCTCTAAATCAAACAGAGTCAAATTCTGCGTGCATACCATCACGTAATAACGCTCATTAGGACACAAAAATCTATCGCCGTGCGTATGCATTGGGTAGTGCTCAATGTTTGCCAACAAATCAACAAACGTCATCTGCGGCAAATCAGCAATGCTTGCAGCAAACAAATGCCCGTGACCACCAGTGTCCATTTCGCTAATGAACGGCGCCCAATACATCGTATCTTCACGCAAAAACCTTAACTGAACGCCATCTGCACCGTAAACGACAGTCTTCGTCTCAATGGGGTATTCGCGCTGCGTGTAAATATCAAACACGCTATGGTTGACCGCCCAAGGAGACCCACCCGATTGCATCAAGAAAAAACGCGAGTTCAATACATCAATAATTGATGGGTGAACTAGGTGGTCTACGTAGGAATAGTTTTCAGGCGAGGCAAACAGCACAACTTCATCGCCTACAGCATCACGCATCAAAATTTCGCGGTATCCTGCATGAGAAAAGCGATTAAGCACCACCACTTCGCCCATGCGAAATTCTCGTATATAGTAGTAATCTCCATCCTGTTGCCACCATTGTTGCCGTGCTTCCCGCTCTTTCTCTTCCCGCGCAAGCTCCGCTTCAATCCATGCACGGCTTTCGGCATAGGCAGGGTCATTCAGGTCAAACGTCCGCCACGTGATGCCACTCGCCTCGCCTTGCATCAGCGTGGTGCTTTCATCCAAATCCAACACAGGCGCACACGCCACCAGCAGCAGGGCGAGGGCAATCATCAATACAAGCATTCTCTTCATCTCTCACTCACCTCTTAATTATTATACCACACCCGCCGCCGCGTGTCCAGTTACAATGTTGTAACCTTTTGTCGAGCACAAAAAAGTTTTCAACTTCTTTTTCACCGCTCAAACGCGCCATTTCGACGGCTTTTTCGCGCTTTGGCAGGCCAAACCAACCCCGCCTGTGGATAACTTTCGCCCGCTCACAAGCTTATCCACAAAATCGCGAAAAAATAACCGAAATTAGGGGTTGACAAGCGCCTCGCTTTACGGTATAATAGTCAATGCACCATCGGTGTAAAGCTAAATGCCTTTACAGGCGTGAGAGGAGGCTGCGCAGTGGCCAAAGACATGAAAATTGCCATGCTCATGGATTTTTACGGCGAAATGCTCACCGAAAAACAGCGCGACTTCCTTGAGTATTATTATCACGAGGATCTTTCCCTAGCTGAAATTGCAAACAACGAGGGCATCACCCGCCAAGGCGTGCGCGATGCTATCAAGCGCGCAGAGTCCGCTTTGGCTGACATGGAAAGCCGCCTAGAACTTGTCGAGCGTTTTCGCGCCATGCAACACGGCCTAGAAGATATCGTTCACTGCGCCAACACCGTGCACGAACAAAACAAGCGCTTTGGGCTTTCGCGCGAGATCAACGACGCCGCCGCACGCATCAGTGCCACGGCTGAGCGGTTGATGACAGCATGAGGAGGCTCGATGCGTAAAATATTTATTACGATTGCAACATTGATGATGCTTATGACGACGTTGACTGCATGCATTGGCACGCCGCCAATCGAGTCACACGATTGGGTCAACATGGATGACTTCAATATTTTATTGGACTTCACGGCGCAGTATGAAAGCTCGTTTGGCGAGCGTTTCACGCAAGACGAAATCTTGCAGCGCGAACTTGACTGGATAGCGAACAACCCCGGCCATGAGTTTGTGTTCGGCAGTTCTGAGCCAAATTATTGGTGGCACGCAGAAGAATATGCCAGTTTCACGGTTGAGCATAACGATGACGCGCTGGTTATCACCCTTTCGCTCACCACGCCTAGCGCCGCGCTCAGCGATGTGATTGAGCACGTTACGGGACACAGCATTTTTCTGCGTCCGTTGCAAATTCACGACCCTGCGGCCGCCGCAATAACGAACTGGACAGTTACCATTACGCTTGCCCCCAACACGCAGTTGCATGATGATTTTCACTTGGAGTTTTCGCCAAGCGCGGTAACAACGAGAATCTTAGTCGCAATTGAGGATGCACGCACACAATAGGAGAACAACATGGCATTTGAAGGTCTATCCGACCGCCTAGAGGGCGCGTTCAAGCGGCTGCGCAGCAAGGGCAGCCTAACCGAAAAAGACGTGCGCGATGCCATGCGTGAAGTGCGCATGGCGCTGCTTGAGGCCGACGTTAACTTCAAGGTCGCCAAAGATTTCACCGCCAAAGTCACCGAGCGCGCCATCGGCCAAGCCGTGATGGAAAGCCTCACCCCCGCGCAGATGGTCGTCAAAATCGTCAACGAAGAGCTGGTGGAGCTCATGGGCGGCGTGCGCACCAAGCTCACCCAAGCGCAAAACGGCCCTACTGTCATCATGATGTGCGGCCTGCAAGGCGCAGGCAAAACCACCCACTGCGCCAAAATCGCGCTGCACCTGAAGAACCAAGGGCACCGTCCCCTGCTGGTGGCCTGTGATATCTACCGCCCCGCAGCGATTCAACAGCTGCAAATCGTGGGCGAAAAAGTCGGCGTGCCCGTGTTTGAGATGGGTCAAACGAACCCAGTCGAAATCGCCAAGCATGCGATTAGGCAAGCGCGCGACAACGGCAACGACTATGTCTTCCTCGACACCGCAGGCCGCCTGCACATCGACGAAGCGCTCATGCAAGAGCTGCGCGACGTCAAGCAAGCCGCTCGCCCGCATGAAATCCTGCTGGTGATTGACGCCATGACCGGCCAAGATGCCGTGAATGCAGCCGGTGCTTTCCACGAAGCCTTGGGCATCGACGGCCTGGTGCTCACCAAAACAGACAGCGACACCCGCGGCGGTGCAGCCTTGTCCGCCAGAGCCGTCACCGGCAGACCCATCAAGTTCGTGGGCACCGGCGAAAAACTCGGCGACCTCGACGTCTTCCACCCCGAGCGCATGGCACAGCGCATCCTTGGCATGGGCGACGTGATGAGTCTGATCGAAAAAGCCGAGCACATGATCGACGAAAAAAAAGCCGCCGAGATGGAAAAACGTCTGCTTGAAAACAAGTTTGACCTCAACGATCTGCTGGACCAATTTGCGCAAATCCGCAAAATGGGCGGCATGAAGGATATCTTGGCCATGCTGCCGGGCATGGGCAAACAGCTCAAAGACATTGACATTGACGAAAAACAATTCGACAACATGCAAGCGCTCATCCTCAGCATGACCCCCGAGGAGCGCCGCCACCCAGACATCATCAATCCCAGCCGCAAGCGGCGCATCGCCGCCGGCTCAGGCCAGCAGGTAGAGGACGTGAACAAGCTGCTGGCGCAATATCGCAACATGCAAAAGATGATGAAGCAAATGCATGGCGGCAGCAAAGGCAAACGAGGCATGCGTGGCTTACCACCCGACATGTTCCGCGGGTTGTAACCAATTCGGTAATTCTGTAGGGGCGGATGCAAATCCGCCCGTCACACAAATTATATATTCATTTTTCTAAGGAGTATCTATCATGGCAGTTAAAATCCGTCTGCGCCGCATGGGCGCAAAAAAAGCACCCTTCTATCGCATCGTTGTGGCCGACAGCCGCTACCCGCGTGACGGCCGCTTCATTGAAGAAATCGGCTACGTCAACCCCCTCACCAACCCACCCGAAGTGAAACTGGACGCCGAAAAAACCCAACAATGGATCAAAAACGGCGCACAACCCACCGACACCGTCAAAGACATTCTAAAAAAACAAGGA
>Ga0136643_10001009_pt1 | contig 33319 bp, 19 predicted proteins | sample TergutLab28metaG_FD_96883 | JGI IMG/M metagenome (GOLD analysis project Ga0136643, IMG submission 96883) | Labiotermes labralis P1 segment gut microbial communities from Petit-Saut dam, French Guiana - Lab288 P1 (version 3) (version 3) | ecosystem: Host-associated > Arthropoda: Insects >...
AGACCATCAAGTCAACAGCAAATAGGTATTTATTTTTATTATTATTATTATTATTATTATTATTATTATTATTATTATTATTATTATTATTATTATTTAGTACAATGACCAACCAATGCACAATTAATTGACAAATTATTATACTGCGTCTTACAGGTTTTGACACAGTTGTGTCATCCTCAGTGAGCTCTTAGTTACTACCTTGCTAAGTTATACAAGTATGTCATTGCAGTTGTTGGTAATATAATATAAAATTTCACGTATGTTTTATGCTGTTGAAATCTCAGTGTTTAAAACCTTTAAGATATTAAAATTGTCCTATTTATAATAAAGTGATTTTGTTGTTATAATTCACATGAAGTCCTGTATGGTGGCTGTATGTACAATCTGCAATATATATGGACTTTATTAATGGATGTATAAATGTTATATCACGGATCTGTCAAGTATAGCTGTTTATTTAATGATGGACTCAACTGTATGTTGATGCTGTTATCGTATTGTCCCGGTATGTAGTGAGTCTGGGTGTGTGTTGAACTGTGTGACATTTTTCGTTATGTTGGCTAGAATGTATAGTGGGTTGGGTTCATTAGTCTTCTGCTCATTGATCAATAAGTTCTGTTGTTGTAGTACTTGCATATCTGTGATATAACACCTATACATCCATTAATAAAGTCCATATTTATTACAGATTGTATATACAGCAACCACACAGGACTTACTGTGAATTATAACAACAAAATCATTTTATTATAAATAGGACAAATTTTAATGTTGGAAAGATTTTTAACTTTGAGATTTCAACAGCATAAAACATATGTGAAATTTTAAATTATATTACCAGCAAATGCATTGACATACTTGTGTAACTTAGCACAGTACTAACTACAAGCTCCCTGAGGATGACACAATAGTGTCGATACATGTAGGAGCAGTATGACAATTTGTCATTTAATTGCGCATTGGTTGGTCATCATACAAAATAATAAAAGATGCACACTACAGGTGTTAAAATAAAAAAAATAGCAAATAGGTAATTATAATCCATTTATTTGCCTTGGTATTGCTCATAGTATGAATAATTCCAATACATTGCAAAGCTTACTATGACTAATTAACACTATAGAACAAACACCTCCTTGAGAAGCTAGTGGTTCCTCTGCTACTCATTGTTTTTTCTGCAACCATGTTTACAAGATTTCACCACTAGACCTCATCATAAGCCAACTGAATCCAGTCTACAAAACCACACCTAGTCCATATGTTCCGGTTTATTAATAACCTCCCATTTATGCTTTGGTCTCCAAACTGGCCTGTTTCCTTTAGTTTAAACTTTTCTGAGCATTTTTCTTCTCTCCCATTTGTGATATGTACCCTGACCTCTCATCACACTTGTTCTTATTACCCTAATGTATTTTCTGAAGAGTACAAATTATGAAGTTTGAGTGTCCTATGATCAAATTTGTTGTGAACTGGAAATTACATGGCAGTTATTATCATCATGCAGACAAATTCATGACAGGCATATTACATAACAGCTCTATGTAACAAAATTCAAGGGATCAGCATTTCTTTACTGTATTGTGTGTGGGTTTCTTATAGAGTGACTTTTACAAAATAATATATACTGTTTTCCACTATATCTAAATATTAATTGTTACTGTGTAGACATACTTCACATATGGTGTTATGACCACAGATGTGCACACATTTTTATGTTGTCTGTTAGACTTGTGTTACATACTACATAAACTGATAAGTTACCATTATCAAATGTATTTCTGTGACTACCATTTGCTTATTGAGTTGAAATTGTGTTTTAAGCATTGCATATAATAACAGATGTGTAATTGGTGGTCAGTCTTTGTCTAGAAATTGTGAAGGAGAAAAGTCACAGAGAGGTCCCTGAGAGCTGTAACTATCTGTCATTGTGTCTTTGTGGTATTTGGTATTATTACATAATATAGGCACATCATTCTTCAGGTGGTTCAGTATCAGTATGCTTAGTTATGTCAGTATGGAAGATTAAGTCAGAAAGATGAGTAATGTATATTCTATGTTTAGGATGTATGACCCGTTACTTTCCGATTTGAGCTGTTCTCAGCTCCCATGCACTTGAAGACTTACTTCCCTTTGGGTAGGGTCTTACAATCCCCCCCCCCCCTCCAGTTTCTTATTCCACCCCTTTTTAGGTGTTAAAAGTTTTATTCCTGTGTGAGATTTGAAGTTTGTAAAGCGGTTTTGTTGAGGATTCACACGTGTCCTCAGGATTGTTCCTGTTCTGAACATCATCTTTCCCCTGTACACCATTTCCTACATAAACCATATCATTCACTGTCATCACTTCTACCCAGAAGATGGAAGTGTGTGACCCTCTAAAACATCTGCAGACTTTTCCACCAGAACTCAGAAGCAGATAAAAATAAAAAATTCATGTGGATTACCACTCAAATTTTAAATCTTACATTTTACAATTTAGACTGTGGTGTACATGTGATAAAGTAAAGGTAAAAGGTAAAGTTCACTCTAGAACAGGCCACAAAGGCCCAGAGGGGTAGTAGACGTATAGCTCTACTCTTTCACTAACCTCGGCGCTAGATGGGGATGGGTGGTCAACGCCACGCCTCAGCCGCTGTACACCCGGGAAGGACCTGGTACCCATTGTATAGAAGGTTGGGTAGGCCTCAGAGTCGGTCTGGACAGGTGTGGAAAATCTCACCCCTACTGGAATTCGATCCCCGGAACGTCCAGCCCGTAGTGAGTCACTATACCAACTACGCTATCCCGGCTCCAGTGTACATGTAATACCATCTTTATATTTATTTTTAGCATTAATAGAAACATGCTTAAAAATGGAAGCATTTGTGTTCTTTTGATGTTTATTGCCACACTAAATTTGCCGTACCATGTAAAGTAACAAAATTATATGACATTTGTGATTTCTATGTGAAGGGCATGTAATAATTGCTGGGAATATTATACAAAAAATCAAGGCATGACTGATATTGCCTTCACGATACTACCCTGACTCAGTTTTGTTCAATAGAATGCCTATTTATTGAAACAATTTTAACGAAGGATTAACTGGTCCAAGATTTATGTTTAAGTATTTATATTATTTCATGCATAAAGCCACTAACATTTACATTTTTAACTTCCGTTAACATATTGAGACTGAAATTCTACCATGTTTGGTTTTCATAATTATAAAAAGAACTAATTTACTTACAGTAATTCATGTATTTATTATTTTATATACAGTTTTTCGGGGCTTAAGGTTTTATTTTTAAATTGAAATTAATTACGCACATGCACATACACACACCCAAAAGGCATGTGGGGCTAAATGCAAGTAAATGGTGTGCAGTCCAATTAAATTATATGTGTCATGGTTAGAAGTGTGAAAACTGTGGATCTTTGGGTGTGTAATGAAAATCGTTCTACAATACACTTTTATTATTTACAGCCTTATAATACATCCTTCCAGAACATTTTAACAGGGAAGGTTAATATTTTTTATACCACCTCAAAACTCTAAATCAAAATTGCCTCCTACTGCAAGATGTGTTTCATTTTGCTTTTTCATTGTAGCTGTAGCATTGTATTGCATCCTTTTGATAAACTGAAGTAGATAGCCTACATATTAATGAGTCTTGCAAACTGCATGTTGTATATAGTTACACTTCACTTTGTACTATATTCACACAATCCTTATCACATTTCAGCATATTGCAACTCATACACTATTCCTCTTGCCATCCTAAATTATGGTGAGAAAATATCCAAAACTCATTGTGATGTGCCAAAGAAGAATAAACTCTTTTGAAACTATTATTGTTGATTATGTTGGGGTAGTTATATTAATTACACTATTTACTGTATCAAGTGTTATTATGTTCAAGATATTTTTTGTGATAATTTGCAGTTGCTTTCATATATTTACAAATTTATTTCTTAAGTGGTAAGTCTTATACTTTCCTTCAGACTTGTATAAGAGGGTGAGGATAGCTACTGTCTCTGAAATGTGACAAATTAAAAATTAACGTGTACTGCATGAATTAACTTACCTTTGAATACTGTAAGAATATCGTGTGAGGAATACAAATACATAGTGCTTCATTATCAACTGTCCTCCATCTTGGATTTACATTATGTATTCTCCTGAATACATGATGTTTAGGTACCTTCAGTATTTGTTATAACCTCAGAGTATGAAACTTTGTTCCATATTAATGTGAAGTAATGGATAGAACTGCATACAGACACACACACACATATTTGAAGAAAGCTGATCTTCCAATTTTACTGGACACAAGGTAAAGGAAACTGAACTAGTGGCATGCACTTCTGTGTGTATCTGTCCTAATTTAATAGAAAGTATCAGGGTGGGATACAATGTTGCATATCTGGTGGAGTGGTTCCCAACAATTTGAAGGACCATAATACCTTCATCTTCAAGGATCAGTGATTTAGAATATTTTAGTTATTGATTAGTACTGTACATGCAGGGTGCACCACTAGGATCAGATGCTTTTGAACACATTGCTCCAAGAGCTGGAGTAAAGAACTGTCAGAATGACAAAGCCAGCAAATAAGACAAATGAATGAAATTTATTGTCCATTTTTATTTGTTAAAAACAGTCTTAAACCCTTCATTACAATTGTGTATAACAGTACTACTGTGCACACCAATTTAATTAAATAAATATAACCAATCAGGTACATTTTATTCATATGCTTAAAGTATTTATTTACAATCTAATATGTTGCAGCCCATTAGCCATCATCAGGGATAACACTAACATTAAGACAACTATGAAAGCAGCCAGATCGTAACATGTATATTCTTAGGATTACATTGTTACAACTTACAAATTTTGTTAACCCTAACTGCTGCATTAGTCTTGAGTATACTCCAAGGTGCATTCTCATTAGTGTGGACTGGTTCTGCTTGTTAATCAGTGACAGTTTTGTGATATATCATTACTATGTACACAAATTTTATGAAGTAATACAAGTGACCAGGTACATTTTATACAAATATGTAGGTCATGCATTTATTTAATGGTATTGAGAATCCTTTCTTGACATTGATGTTATCCCTGATGTTGGCTAATGAGCGAAAACATGTGGAATGTAATAAACAATGTGTGTGTGTGTGTGTGTAAACTGTACCTGGTTATTTATATTATTTCACACTTCATTACACTTTAAATGTTGTTTTAACCTTTCCTTGAAGTTCTGCTTCATTTGTAATAAGTCACTAATTAATTCTCTTTAAATCTACAACAATTCAATTGTTTTATTCCACAGTTATTTGTGAATGATTTACAAACACATTGGACTTAAATAACCCTAAAGGAAATAGATTGGGGACCATTAAGTTTAATGTTCGTGCTGGCCAATCATTGCTTCCAACACCTGCAGTGAAGTGTCCTTGTAGAATGTTGTCTTGCTATGCATAATTGCACCATCCTGTTTGAATTAGGCATTGCTTATCATTTATCCAATGTTTTACTGATGAAGCTTTCCAACTTAACCACATATCAGTCAGAATATTCTGTAATAGTCAGCCACTTCTGTTATTACTCCAGACACATACACTGCACTCCAAATGGTTGCTCGTATGCTGTACAGATGCTATTCATTAGGTTGTATAGGACACACTTCCGCCTAGTATTGGAAATTGTGTTTGTTACCATATTTGTTGAAGTGAATATAGGCCTGATCAAACATTATCACCAAGCTTAACACATTTTCGTCAGTATCCAAAATTTCTGAAGTCTATATACAGAAATTGAGATTATCATTTTATTCTGATCATTTATGTGTTGATGTATGCATTATATTCTGTGAAAGAAAGAAAAAGGTTTGTTAAATCTGACATATTCCTTATTTAGATAACACGTTGAAACCTCTTAAAACATTAGTGAATATTAATTAGTTTTACAAGCCTATAGAAATTTTTAAGAAGAAAGAGAGGGCAGGAGTTATCTCACCATTCTTGCTGTGTTGAGAAGTATAAAATAATATGTACATAACAGTATGTGTTTTTGTTTTTTGTACACCGTTACTGACAGTTGCTTGTCTTATTGCATGTACTCTGGTCGGTCTGTTCCAATGATGTTACCAGTGAGAGCGTGAGTATGGGGAGTGTGAAGCCAACAACAATAGCAGCAATGATGACAACAACAATAAAGTTATCACCTTTTTCTGAGGTTGTTTCCTCAAGCAAGCATGTCTACTGTAAGCCTGGATGTTGGTCTCTGGTTCTCCCCTTAGTAACATGAGAAAGTAGCTCTTGTCTCCTCTGTTACAAATATTGTCATGCATATGGAGTTGAAAAAGAGAGCTGCCAATAGTAATGGTGAACAGTGATATTGGATTGCTACAATATTGGTCAGTTCTCTTAGAAACCTTCACTTCTGCAGTGACATGTGTGTAGAAGAAAACAACATGGAGCTACAAAGTGCTATGAAATAGATGAGAGAAATAAAACCCTTCTTGTTTATAAACAATATTTCGTGTGGTTGTACTTCGTGAAGCGCATAGACTTTGTATATATTATATAGAGAAAAATCTTACGTTTAAAAATAAACAACCAAATAAAACATCTGTTTAAAATTCACGCCTTCCACAAGTTTCTGTGAATATATATCATATAAACATTCAGTAACGATTGAAAAAGAAGTAAAACTCTTTGATTATAAAAATAAAAGTTAAAAATACCAGTTATATCAATCAAACAGCTGTGAGCATGAAAGAAAATGAGAGAAAGTTTGAGTGCCTGACAAACGTATATTAGCTACAGGATGTTTGAATATGCCTGTCAGGTTTGCAATTGCAAAATTACAAGAAAAACTAATATCTTTGAACATTCCATTTTATCCTTGACATTCTTACATACACCTTATAAGACAGTGGATCCCACCAGATTAATATGTGGTGCAGGGCCTTTGAGATTATTAAGTTCAGAGACCATTGTTAACTACCATATGATATAGATGCCCTATGCATGTGACAAATTATTTATGTGGAAGTTAGAAATATATGTTTAAAAATTTTCAACCTTAATTGGGATCTGAACAGATGATTTTTTAATGATCATAAATGTCTGAGAAAGGAGGTTAAATTTTATTGTAAAGTCACATAGCTGAAAACCATACACCACGGATTGTTCAAGAAATGGCTATTCCATTTTTGTAGTTTTTCCTGTAATTCACGTATGAATTCTGGATGAAAAATTTGCAGGACATTTTGTATTGCAGCTTTCTTTATGTAAGATAAGAATTCAACAAGACGCAAAAGGACGTTAAGTAGCCATCATTTCATGGACTGAATAGTTAAATTATAAGTTTATGGTATTTATTATTATTTAATTTCTCAATAACAGAAAACTTTTCATTTTTGACTGGCAGTTGTAGAAATAAATGACAAAATGGAAGTGTGAGTGCTTATAAGACTATCATAACTGGCTAATTGATAGGAATCCCCTGCTGCCTACCCCAACATACACCACCCTAAAATATACTCTGTAGCATTTAGGACTACTACAGGAATTTTTTAATATACATAAATAAATCATTGAACCCCCATCAAAGCCCTCAGGATAAAGTGGAACTGTAGGACAAGGAAAAAATAGTATTACTGATGGTTACTCATGTTTTTATTATTTTGTATTTTTGATTGTATGGAATTGATTTCAAGGTAAAATTTGATGTAACCGTGTAATCATATCTTGATCTGAACTTGTAGATATCCATTTCTACGTGGGTATGTTTTCATACTCATGGCATTAAAGACTGGAATTTGTTACTTAGATTTTGCTCTGAATTAACACATGAAATTATAATTTAATGAATATAGTTTTATTTTTGGGTCTGGTATTGGCAATAATCTGGCCATATTGATAAATGTAAATGATGTATGTATGTAAAGATACTAAACACTCCAATTGCATTCAGTTCAAGCTGTTACTAACGCCATTATATTAACAAGACATTTTAAAATTGTTTATTATGCATCTTATTTTGTTGTCAGAGAGAAATCAGTGGAAGCATTAAAAAAAAAAAGGATACCTACAAGTTTTCCTCTCGTGAGTTGAGGCTTTCTTTGTCTTACACTGAAGTGGAAAAATTAATCATTTTCAACACTTTAAACAAAATGAAACTGAACCTATGAACAAATTAAAAGTTGAAGAAAGAGAAAGAGAGAGAGAGCGAAACTTCTAACCCAAGACTTCTACCCTCATATCTACTGCCTTTCTTGGTATTGTCAGCTTTAAAGTAACTGTAGTTAGGGAAAAGAAAAAAGAAAGAAAGAAAAAAAAGGAAGAAAGAAAAAGGAAAAAGAAGGGAAAAAAAGAAAAAGAAAAATTGGTGCTTCAGTCTTGTATTGTAGTCTCAAACCCCATTTAGATACTAAAGCCCAAAACTTGCAATTTCAAGTTCAGTGAATGAAGTCATTCAGGGTAGATGCGTCTGATGTTGCATATTCCATAGGCGTCATGTGTTACTAGTTAGCACAACTGTCTGCAAGCAAAGAACTTCTGCTTCTTGTTGGAAGCATATAAATACTACTTTGTAGATTATCATATTCCTTTCATGTTTGTTAACTTTATATATATTTTAATCAGTGTTGTTAAGTATCTAATTAGGAAACATTATATAGCTTTTCCATACTATAAAAATTTCAGAGTAGAATGTAAATATAATAGTAATTGTTCAAACCCAGCCACACGGATGTGAAAGGTACATGGTTCACAAGGGACCATTGAATGCTTATTGCTTACCCATTTTCACATTGTTTGGAAACTTGGAATATTATGTCAACTTGAAAATGTCTGTTTTGCATAAAAACCTGTAAGTCACTTTCATGCTTTATACTAAACCTGAAAGACACTACTCTGTGAATTATGTATCGTGGATATATTTTCACTGGAATACATATCTGCATGTACATTAAGTTGATATATTTTTGTAGCATGATTGTGTGCATTGTCAGAGTGATGTGCTGCGGATACCTTCAAAAGTATGAGTGGTCTGTAGTCTAGAATCACTCGAGCTGAATTTTGTCCTTGAATGATAATGTCAGTGATGTCCAAAGCACACTGTAGGTACAGGTTCAGATAGTTAAGTATCACTCACACTCATGAAGGTCAGTACACTTTTGTGATGGTCAGGCAAAGTGACTGGAATACATATTGTGGTTGTGTTTGGATATAAATATTAATTATAAGAATGAGACAGTTGTGCCAACTCTATGCATTGACAGTGTGTACTGCAGTATGGGACACAATGCAACTGGAGACTCATAGCTTCATATAACACTCAAAAACTTGCTCGCACACATGTAAAAAAGGAAACTAAATGCCTATAGCTTACTACACCTTGCTTGTTCTTGGTGACTCTGACAATAACGTGAAAGATGAATGAATATTATGAAAAAGAAAAAAATAATAAAAAATCTGTCACATTTTGTGCTGTGATCATCATGGACATATTATTTCCTTCACCCTAAAAATTCAGTAAGGAGTGGGAAATGTTTGTGTTCCTTTTTTTTAGGACTCTTCAGCCACAACAGTTGAAGGGACAGGACCATATCACACTTAAAAATAATATAATGATGTAGAGTGTTTAATTTTTTCTCAGTATCATGGGACATGACAGGGATGAAGAGTTGACCCCATTTCCCCCAGTCCCCTCTCCCTCCCCCCTCCAATAACCTCTGGTAGACTCACCCATGCAAGGGTTCAGGAGGAGGCAGGGTATAATATTTTCATCATATGGCCAATGTTGCCTGGATCATTCAATATTTGATATTGTGATGTTTAATGCCATTCTTCCACATGATAGAACAAATACCAGACAAGTATTACAGCCGTACTATGATGATAACATGCTCTCTTCGGCAGAAATGTATACAGTATAATAATTGCCCTGTTCATTCACAAATTTATCTCTCAAACTGTACATACAAATAAAAAAAAATAACAATCCAAGTTGAATCTGAATTTACATTATATTAATTCTCTTCCCCATATTATGGTATGTGTTATGCTTTCCTTTTACTGTTCTTAGAAGCCTTTTATGTGTGTTCAGTTCCTTTGTTTCACAAAAACTCAACTATCCACATGTAAAGCATCTATTTTAAGTTGGGACTGGAAGCAGTAGCACATTTTATTTACAGTGCTTGACATAAATAAAGGCAGCAGAAAGTGTGCCTCATCATCTTGACCTTTTTAATCACTGCTACATTTGGTTAAGAGAATTCCTTGTAGAATAAACCTCAAATCACACTGTGCCTGATGTTTTTTTGTGGTTGTCCCATTTTTCCAAATTGTAGCTCAGACAAACCCCTGAAAGAGGCCTTCACATTTTTTTCCACACTTCTAGATAATTCAAGTAACAATATTCACATTTCACTGAGCTTTGTATGGAACTAGCAGTAGGGGGGCAGTTGTTCAGTTTGATAGACAAATGTTTGTTTCTGTAATTACTGACGATGTCTAATAATATAGCTGTTAAAAAAACAAATTAACATTTTTAGGAATAAATTCTTCAGGGTGTCATATTTGTTAACTTCAGCTGCTTAATAGAGAGCAAGCCTTCTGATTTGTGACACCATGTAGCCTCATACAGGGGATATGACCATTTTGGATGAACTTGCTGCTTCCATCTTCAGGGTTGAAGTAAGTAGGGTGAGGCTGCAGTCAGGTTATATAAGCAGGTTACATGGAAGATAGCCAGTCAGATCCATGGTAGGGAAAAAGAGACAGTATGGTCTGTGCTGATAGGAATGTGACAAGCAAGGACAGAAAATGACCCTTTTAAAGACTGCAATATTTATTTCAGGATGAACATGGACAGTGAGAAACAGCCCTTTTCAGAGCCACAAGAGCTGGAAATGGAACAAGAATGGTGCTTTTTAGGGGCCTCTGCACATCATCTCAGCAGGTATTTAAAATGAGAAAGATACAGAACCCCAAGAAATGGGGATTGAGAAAGATGAAGCCATGTTTAAGTGGCACACTGGTACAGGATTGTCACCACAAAAGAAAGTGACTAACTTGTCTGTGGAGAGATTACTTCTATCAGGGAGTGAATAAGAGGCTTCCATGACCTACTCAAGGAGAACCCATCTTCCATATTCATGTTCTTATGGTGGGAACAAATCTCTGTAATTTTACTTATGGGCTGGTCCCTGTGCTTAAATGTCTTAGGATACAGATGACCCAGGTCAGTGCTGTGTTTTGCCATGACTAACTTCTCTAGTTGCTACAGCTGTACATGATGGTGGTGTTCATTAACCCAGGTTTCAATGAAAGGATCAGAGTGTCCAGCGTACTTCTTCCCACACTTGCAGGGGTTGCTATTAACACCTACTGTTTTCATGATCATGTTGTCCTTCATGTAAAAAATTAAACCGAGAGACTTTCCTTAGTAGGATGCATATTCCCACAATGTTATATCTCAATAGCACCATGCTGCTGCAGTTAGAAAGTGTTTTGGATGAATATTAAGAAGGCCACTGTAATGGGGAGAGTCCTGTTATGTGAAAAGCAGTTGGTGCAGTAGCTGTATTGGAAGTTTCTGTTCAGTATGTCTAGTTCAATATGGAAACTGTCCTTGTTGTAGGTAGTTTTGATTTAATGTGCCAGGTCAGACAACACAGTGCTTATATAATGTGAATGCATCTTCAACAAACTCATTTAAACCCTGAAAATGAAGGCAGCATGTTTTTCCAAAGCACTGGTGTCCATGTACAAGATGCCATGGTGGCAGAAACCAGAAAATCACACTCTGTGCAATCAACCTGTGAAAACATGTAACTCTATAATTATTTAGTTTTTGAAGCCAAATACTTTGTATTGGATGTTTATTCATTCAGTATATATGTGGCAAAAGATTAAAGGTCCAGGATTGATGCTTTAAGAATAGATACACAATAAATAAGAAGAACATTGTTTTACTGTCCTTCAGTGCAGTCTGTCTGAACTGCAACACACCTTTTACTTTGTTCTAAAAGTAGTATGAAACAGTCACTGAAGGCATCCAAAGGAACTGAATTTATTGCCCAGTATGTTATTCTTGAGACCTTGAATGTCCTGAAGCCTTCATCTTCTGAATGTGGTTTTCACAGTAGGAAGAGCAAAAAGTTACCTGGCACAGTGTCCAGTGAATGAGGCATGTACCTAATCTCTACCACACTACGATCTTCCCAGAAGCTCTTCACTGGCATGTCAGAATGACCTTATATGTGAGGCTCTCTGGAACAAACTTCAGGTAAATCTTCCTGTTTCTGAAATCTTCATGAAGAATCTGACGAATCACTCCCAGTTAGTGTGTGGTCTATTCTCCATCAGTCTTAGGATCACTTGAGTCTCTGTACACCAGTTTATAAGCATTAGTACATGTTTCCAAATTTCCAGTATTTAACATTTGCCCACACCTTGGACCATCTTCAATGTCCTTATGCTCCCATCTGAATCTGTTGAATCATGCAAGTATATGTGTATGAGCTAAAGCTTCATTCCACACACTGTTTCAAGTACTTTGTGTATTTCTGTAGTTGTTTGGCTTAGTTGCAAACAGAACTTGATATTTGCATGCTCTTCGGTGACGAGTACAACAAAACTTACATGTGTGGCTGCTACAGATGAATTGAATGAGATAGAACTTTTTTATCACTAATTCCTAGCAGTCATACATACATACATTCCATGGATCAATGTTTTACAAAGACAGTAGGATGTAGAACATGTCATAAATACACAAATATACACAATTTTTACAGCATAGAATACTATAGACATTTATAAAAATTTTATCTACAGAGAAAAAGGAGTGTATTTCAGCATTTTCTTAAGGCTGCTTTAAATTATTATGCCAGCATAAAATGTAAATTTTGAAAACAATACAGGTTAGCATTTGGTCTAGCAGAAAGCAACTACACTTGGCCTGTGCATTGAACTGGACTTGTACTACACCACCCTTCCTAGCATAACAATACCGGATACATACTGCATAACTCTTTCAGTAAATATGTAGAGTAATGAAAATAAATCCCCATTTCTTTAACAATAAATTTGACAGCACATGTTTATCCAAGGAAATATATGGGCTTTGAAACAGCTTAATTAAATGCAAAATAATTAAAGAACAATAAAGAGAAGACAAGATGATATATACAACAAGGACCCATACTTATCTTTTAATCATTCATACTGCATAACTCAAGTAAACATTACATAATGTATATCCACTGACTGACCTTCATCATCAACACTTAATTATTCCATAATAATCCAAAATAACTGGTGAATTCAACAGCATATATTGACTTTTACTTATTTTATCTATTTTTACCTACTTTAAAGTATTATTGTATATTAATTATTAGTTTATTTTAGAATAAAAACTAGTTTTATGACAACATATTCACTGTTTGTAATAGGTCACGCTTACTTTATATGGAATTTTGGACTACCTGATGGTGGCCCTACAATTTGGCCAAAACATGTAGTAGTGTAGTAAATATACAAACGTATAACACTTAAAGGTTGTGTTATTCGGTCCTCGTACTTGATAACTGATTTAATGAACAAAACGGGATTATGATTCCTAAATTGAAAATTCATTGTTTTACCATTTATACTTCTGAAGTCTTTTTGTGTAAGATAGGCTGTGGTTTCTTGCCCATGTGTCTGACTCCTGTCCCCTTTACCCTACACACATCAAGTCTTGTATGAATAGTTGGCTTCACATAAAAATTTGTGTGAATATCATTGCAATTTAGATCATCTCACCTTCAGGCTCTTTACTCCCCTTGCACTCATGTAACATTGCAACCACGCTTGTATGAGGTTGGAGTGACAACAGTAACAGTTAATTTAGAGTGTTCAAATTAAATGTCATGAAAAGAAGTTTTGCAAGATGCCCACATTATAAACATATGAGCTGTAGTGGTAAATGTATCATTTAATGGGAAATCTTGAAATTTTTTCAAGGTGATCTCTGAAAGCTTATGATAATATTTCTCAGAGTGTAAATAACAAAAAATCAGCAAATGATGGTATTATACACACTCATTGCCTAGGTGAGGGTTTGTGCCTCGGTCGATCATTCAGTCCTCTTGGGGATAAGGTGTGCATTCATTGAATTTGATAGTTTCTGTTGGTTGCAGCTGAACTGACTTTTATTATTGGCATTTTTTGCTACTGGGCTCTAGCTAACTGCCTTATGAATAGGTGGCATTTCTGTGAATTACTTAAAATCTTTGCCTATTGGATCTGACTAGTAGCACACTTCAGGAACTGACTGCTTGTCTGTTTGTTAATCATGAACCAACTTACTAGAGTCTCATGAGAATAACTCACTGTGATATATTCACCTGAATATAATGGATTCCGATCGGGTGCTTCGTACTGCTGGACTGTTCCACCATTGTCAAAGAATTCACTTTGATGAGCGCTTCAAACTCTTATCCATTTGTATAGAAGCTTTGTGGCATCTTGGGTTCAAGGCTTATTGGTGTCAGGCGAATGCCCATCCACCCTGTAGTAAATTACAAGTATTTCAGCTTGTCATTATTAATTTTAGGAATTAGTCAAGCATGTCTGTTAGTTAATGTGTCAGTTGTGCACAGAGGAGGTTCGAACCTTAAAGTTTTCTGGAGCAGTGAACCTCCGTTCTGCTGTAATATTTTCTTGAATGAAACAATTTTGTACATTTTATGACAGCAAGGACTAATGAACCACCACAGCTAACTTGTTCAGTGTTGTACAAAAAGAGATATTAAACATACATATGAATTGTGCATAAAGAATATTTTGTGTTTCACGAAAAACAGACCCTGGAAGGGGTGCGAAATGGAAATTTAGATTAGCATAAACTATGTGCTGAAATAGCTCCATGTGTTCAGTTCTTAAATTATAACCTTTTTTAGCACTTAATCAACACTCGTAGTTGTGCCATGAACTTCATATATAAGGTTTTGTAGCTACTTTACCAAAACATTCCCTTGAAAAGAAGAGCAATATATTACTCCAGATATTTACACCTATTTTTATCTTAGTAATTAATCAACTTGATGCACAAAATGTTGTTTTACAATAAGTTTATTTCATGCCTCTACATGTTTCGAACATCATGTGCTCATCATCAGGAGGTCAAAATTGTATTATACAACCTCTGGTATCATTTTGACCTCCTGATGAGCACATGGTGCTCGAAACATGTAGAGGCATGAAATAAACTTATTGTAAAACAAAATTTTGTGCATCAAGTTGGTTAATTACTAAGGTAAATATACTGAGATGCACAGTCAGCAAAACATCAAAATTTACACTTATTGTTGAATGCCTTTATGTGACAATGTTAAAATATTTATTACACGGTCATATCTCTGTGTACAAATGACCTGCATTCTAAAACTCTGTACATCAAATATACGTGACTCGGTTAATTTTCCCCATAAAGTGTGGGAGGAGTTTTGATCTTTTTTTTTATGATCGCAATCAACTTTAATCTACAATTGAGTTTTAAAGTTGCCTCTAGTTACATATTCCATACACATGATATACAGTTAATATGTGTATTGTCTTTGGGGTAGAATAAACTGAAGAGAATAAAATAAAAGGCATATTACAGTACTGTGTCTCTAACACCAACTTATAGAACAACAATTTTCTGGAATAGCAGTGTTCCATAGCTACATAAAATAAATTCGTAAGAGGCTTTATTCATAGAATTGTATTTGTAGGTAAAAATACATTTGTTTTTGTAAGTTAATATGTGTGGGCTTCATTTCATTCTCATGCTAAGAAAAGGTAATATTTTTAATGAATCTGTTTTCATATGTATGAGTTGTTGATTACTTAGTTTTTGTAAGCAGAGATATGAGCATACAAACTCAGACATAACAAATCAAATTAACACAAACCTTCTCAATGGAATGTAATTTTGTCTCTATATACAACACTGCAACCACATCCATCAGTCCGCTTGCAATGGTTAACCTGTTCAAGTTATGATCAAGTAATTCACACATTCTTTACTGGTACTGTAGTGCAGAGCTGGCTAATCCTATTGACCTCTGAGCCATATTGTCAAACCAAGCACATTGGTAAAACAGTGATGCTTGAAGACCTGTATTTCAGAGGTGCCTGGTTTGAATCTTGGCTGGTTTACATGTTGTCATAACTCACATGTTCATTGGCTTCCTTTGTCTCTCCGTATGTGTACCAGGATATCAGGAAACAGACCACAACCACCTCTATTCAAATTCTCAACTACTTCCCACTACATTTTATGCTATGTAAACTCTCCACATGAAGGAATATTTTCAAATAGCTTTGGAATCAACTAGTTACATTCATAAGTGCAGAGAAGTTAGGAAGCCAAATGATAGCCACTACACAAGCAGAATGGTGAACAAATGTGTAAGAAAGGTAAAGTTCTCAGGGTTTCATTGCAGTTTCCAAGCAAATTAAGTTTTCTTTTTCAGTTATAAATTCTAAATAATTTTTGTGGCCCAAGGAATCATAATCCATCCATACATGGGAAGACTTCTGAAACTACACATCACTGCTGAAGAAAAATTTTATATTGACCCTTTAAATGTCGAGTTAAATCCCATCTGTCATTTGCTGGCATTATTTGGAGCTCACCATATTCTCCACGTTAGCAGGTTAATAAACCTCAGAGTATGAATCTTGGTAACATCTTATTATCAGGACCTATATAGGAGCTTGTTTCTGTTAGGCATATTCATACCAGTCTTACACAGATTGTAACTCTGAATGTATGTATGTATGTATGACTAGAAATTTTTAGTACATCATGATGGCTGCATGTGTACATAGTAGTTGGAATAATTTTATATTTTTTTATTTGATGATGTTAAATACTGTGCATAAGCAGTCCTTTCTCCATACAATTTCCAGTTCTGGTTTGGAGTTTTGTCAGTACTTTCAGCTGCCAAATAGATCAGGCTTTGCATAATGACAAACATTTTGGAAACACTGGCGTATAGTAGGCCATACCTTCCTGTGATTTTTTCATGTGGCTCTGTCAAATATTGGAAATTTTTTACTCTTAGCTCTTGAAACAATAATGTTAACAGTCCTACAAAAAATTACAAGACTTTCTTATAACACCAATGCAAAATCCTTACATTATTTATGAACCTTACAATCTCTGTCCTGTTATTAGAACTGTTACAGTCAAGTAGATTTGTTAAAATCTTTAAGCTGTATACACTATGTAGTCTGAGCTGTATGATAATTGGCTAGGGATTACATGGGTGTCACTACATAAGACACTCAAAAGAAAAAAATTCATTGAAACTAAAAAGGACATTTAATGGGGTTTTAAATATTCTAATTTTTTATAGAAGGGGATTTGTGGAACAATAAAGTTTGGGAATCCTTGGTATAACTAATATATTTCATCACATTTCAGTTATCAGAGCATGCATGATTAACCACACCATTACACTAATTTCTCATGCAAGTAACATACTACCAAGAATTAATAAAAAAAAAGACTGGAGTCATACATAGAATGTGAAATGCCAATGGAGCAAGCAGAATTCAGGAAAGGGTGCAGGACAAGCAACCAAACCACTAATGTAAGATGGATTATGGAGAGGGCAAGGGAGTGTAAAAAAATATGTAGCCCTATTTCATAGATTACTAAAAGGCTTTTGTTAGTGAAGAGCATTTAAAGATGTGGAAGAGCATGAGCAGTATGGCAATACCTGAACATTCAGTAGTGCCAATGAGAGATCTATGTGTGGAGCAAGTAGCCAAAGGACAGGTTGAACAAGGCAAAGAAAATGGTTCCTATTCTAAAAAGAAGTAAGGCAACATTGTATCTTATTTTGTGGCCAGTTTCATCTATACAGCAGACACATTATAAGAACAACACAGTTGGAAGATAAGGAAGCAAATTTCAGAATAGTGGGACAAACCCAATCTATTATGCAGATGGTAACACTCTCCTAGCGGAAAGAAAGGACGATAGCTGAACTGATACGTAGGGTGAAAAACGTAAGTGTAAGGGCGGGTCTCAAATTGAACCTAAAGTGTTGTGGGTGAGGTCAAAAACTGCTTTGTAATATAATTTTTGTGAAGAGCAGTGTATACGAGCAACGAAGCACAGTAGCGTCTAGTCTGCATTGCGCATTAAATACACATGCACATGGCGCGAATACAGCACACATCTAGTGTGCAGTGTTTTTCAGACCTCCAACACACTGTCACACAATGGACATTGCACAAATCACTTCATTGCTCCCCAGAGGTATTTCCAATCTCACGGCACAGTACTTCAAATCGAACATGTTCAATGGGTTTTGCAAGCAAGTCTGCCATTTGTTTTCTTCTGTCAACATGTTCTATCCCTATGTCATCATTAAGGGATATGTCCGTCACATAGAAGTGTCGCACCTCAATGTGTTTCGACCTTTTGTGATGGCATTGGCGTTGTCGATGTACAGTACCGGTGTTTTTCTGGCAAAATCAGACAACAGTTCTCATAACAAGCACTTCAACCGGACTGATTCTTTAGCCTCTTCACTCGCTGCAATGATCTTGGCTTCAGTCGTTGAGAGGGCTGTCTTTTTTTGTAGTTGACTTTTCCAAGAAACTGCACCGTCTGCAAATATACGAGCTAAAACGCGCGTGGTGGAACGTCTATTTATCTTATCTCCTGCAAAGTCAGCATCACTAAACATTTTCAGTTTTCCAGAACCTCTAGTATACCTGAGGCCATAGTTGCTGGTTGATCGCAAGCAGCGAAAAAATGCATTTAACATTGTTCCAGTCCTTTTCAGCCAGTCTGTCCATGACCCGTGCAGCTTTATTTACGGCGAATGCTATGTCAGGGCGTGTTGCTGCTCCACGATACATGAGGCTGTCCACTGCTTAACGATATGGAACCTTGCCGCTGACGTCTTTGTGGTTATTCCTTTCTTTGCGACTGGCAGGCGTCGACACGCATTTTTGCTTCAGCCATGTTGAACTTTTGCGGTATCTTGTTTGTATACGCCTCTTGGCTAACAAAAATTGATCCGTCACTATGACACTTAATCTACATTCCGAGGAAGTTCTCAAGCGAGCCAATTGTAATTTTAAATGCCTCTTGCAGTAGCCCTAAAAACACTTCTTCATCCTTGTTACCAACAACAAATCCATCATCAACATAAATTGCAATATAGAGAAAACTGTCTTTATGCGTGCGATAAAATAGGCAAGGATCAGCTGTGCTGTTCTTCAACCCATCTTTCTCCATGAAACTAATAAACCGCTTGTTCCAGCGCCGTGGTGCTTGCTTTAGGCCGTAGAGGCTTCGCTTCAGCCGACATACACGACCATTGCCATCGTCAAAACCTTCTGGCTGCTCTAGGCACAATTTTTTTTTCTAGTTCACCGTAGAGGAAAGCGGTTTTCACATCGAACTGTTTCAGCTTCATATTTTTTGAAGCGGCCACCTCAAGTAGTGTGCGGATAGTGTCGTAGCGTGCTACGGGACTAAATGTTTCACCATAATCAATTCCTTGTTTTTGTGCGTAACCCTTCGCAACTAGTCGAGCCTTAAAGCGAGCATTGCCGTCACATGACGTCTTTACGCGCATAACCCAGCGAATTTGAATCATCTTTGCGTTGATTGGCCTGTTCACGAGTTCCCAGGTCTCATTTTCTTTCAGTGACTCTAATTCTTCATTCATTGCTTTCATCCATTGCTTCTGTTCGTTTGACTGCATCGCTTCAGTGTATGCAATTGGGCTCAAACAGTAGTCTCCTTGACTATCATCAACTAGGCAAACGAATTCGCCACTAGTCATCCAATTTGGCTGTTTCTTTACGCGTACGCTTTTGCGGTCTTGAACATACCTTTCTGAAATCGAACCATTAATTCTTCCAGAAGTAGACGCAGTATTTCCGTCGTCAATTTTGTAGTTTTGTAATACCTAGATTTCTTGAGTTGGAGCTAAGTGGAATGTAGAGCACACGCTTTCTGTTTTTGTGATGTTACGCAAATTGCACACAACTTCTGGTTTAAAGAGTACATCACGACTCAACACACTCTGCCTTTCGTTAGGTATCCAAATTCGATAGCCATCCTTTTCACCCATATATCCGACCACTCTACTCAACTTACTGTTTTGGTCCCATTTGTGTCTTTTCTGTTTGGGAATATGCACATAACATTCTGCCCCCAAAACACGCAAGTGGCCAAGAGTCGCATAAGATCCAGTCCACAGTTTCAAAGGTGTCTTACCTTCCACTGGTGTAGGTCCAGTACGGTTGAATATCTATACCGCAGTATTACAGGCTTCAGTCCACAGTTCTTTCGGCAGTCCATCGGCATGCAGCATAGAGCGAGCGCTTTCCACAACTGTACGATTTTCTTGCTGTGCTGCGCCATTCTGTTCGGGAGTTGGTGATTAATACCGTGCTCTTCCAACACTTTGTGTACAGCTTCGCAGTTGACTTCTTTGCCACCATCTGAAAGCAGAACTTTTGTGACGTGTCCAGCAGTCTTTACTTCTATCAGAAGCTTTCGTAGACAGACCGCCACCTCACTTTTTGTGGTGATGAAGTACACACGACGAAATTTTTAATAACCGTCTTTGAAGCAGACGTAATAGCGGGCACCAGCCACTGATCTTTTTATCATTGGACCACACATATCTGCGTTACTTTGTTCTCCAACTATGCTTGGTCAGCTTGTCCGAGTTCCGAAGTTCTGCCGATGTGCTTTTCCCAAAGCACAACCGTCACAAAATTCTTTGTTTGCTTCCAAATTAATGCCATGTTGCTTGAGCACTTTCATAACATGGCGCTTATTTTGATGACCAAGACGTTCATGCCATACTTGCAATGTTTCCGCTTGCGTTGCCAGGTGGACCTCTCCAGCGTGTTGTGGCACACACACCCAAATCTCCAATATACAGCGGTCATTAACGAGCTTACGCGATGCTGCAACAGTTCCATCACCTCTACGAATAACAACTTCTTTTTCATTCAAGGTTGTGCTGTAGCCGTTTTGGGCGGCTGCCTTGATGGAGAATAGATGTGCACTTGCATCTGGGACTTACCAAGCGTTTTTCAGTGTTGCGTCCTGCCAAATACCGTTGTGAAACATCTGGACATTTATCATACCTTGAACTATGCTTGCATCATTACATTTTTCTAGCCAAGCACGATCGTTTCAGGATAGGCAAATTTTGTGTATGACACAAAATAACGTATGTTTGGTGTAATGTGCCGTGTCGCACTGCTATCACAGTACCAGCTGTCCGAATCCACACTGCTTACTCCTGAAGCCCCCATTACATGCACTGGAAACACATCAGCATTCTTCTTTGCAGCCAATTTACTACCTCTGCCCCTTGCATGCTACTGCTTTTGAGGACATGCGCAGCCCCTTGACCAAGTTGTTCGCACTTGTTGCAAGGAAATTTCTGTTTTGCGCGGTCAGCTCCTCTTTTCATGGACTTAATGGAATTCACTTTCATAAAATTCGACTTCTTCTTGTCATTTTCATGTGCAACGATCGCCGTAGCTTCAGCCGATGCCAATTTGTCAGCTCGCAACTCAATTGCACAAAGTTTCTCAATGAGCAAATTCACCTTTTGTGTGCTAGTAAGAATGGTATTCCAAACATCCTTGAAATTGTTGTATTCCTTACCAAGTGTGGACAAAATTCGTCCATTCAGCATAGTTCAAAGGGCGTATTTTCACTGTGGTTCGCCAATGCGTCGTTCAGGTCGACAAACAGTTGTCCTCCTTGTAGTCATGTTGTACTTGGCAGAACAATGCGATGAGCATATTAAGCCTCTGCGTGCTACTGCGCTCAAACCGAGCACACTGTTTGTCCCAAATGTCTTTAGCACTGGTGCAAGTCAACACGAGCTCTTCACCAGACTTTCTTAGCGTGCATGCGATAATGCTTGCAACTTTGACGTCGTCTGTCGCCACTCGGTTAGTTCCTTTTTCTGCTGAGGCTGTGCATCTGCAGGCAGGACAGAGCACTTTCGAGATCCATCAGCGATGCGTTCTAGGCAATGGGCACTCAGAGGCATTAAAATATGTCATTTCCATTTAGACCAATCGTCAGGACCTTCGAGCTTTTCAGTTTGGACTTTGAAATCACTGGTAGTAGACATGCTGAAGTTAATTTTGTCACTTCACGTTACTGGCACAATCACTATTACATTGACTATTTCAGAACCGTGTTTCCAACAAAAATCTCACGTACCTGGGCCCATAACCTGTTGTGGGTGAGGTCGAAAACTGTTTTGTAATGCGATTTTTGTGAAAAGCAGAGCATTACCAATGACAGCTACGCCAAAGACGAGATGAAGAGAATATGGCCCGGTAAAATAGCAATGGCAAATTCGACAATTAGCATGAAAGACTTGGGTTTCGATCAACATTAAACTTAAGATAGTGCTGATAACAATCTTCCCATCGCTACGGATGCGAAAGCTGGGCATATAAAATGGAACATGCACGCTTTCGAGCTACTGACGTGTTCCGAAAAATTCATTGGTGATCAATCAAAAAAGGCCCACCCACGCTCTCGCAACCTTGCCCACAACACCTACGCCAACACATTTCGGACGCATTTTGCGCATGTCACATTCAATGGAAGAAGGTTTGATATTATGCTGACAGATGGCAGCAGCATTAGGGAAGTAATCTTTTCTCTGGCACGCAAAACCACAGTACATTTAGTTCGCAGAGACACATTTACAAGGCGGTGGAAAACATGGAAAGAAAAAACTAATAAGGGATAGCAGGACCAAGAAACCAAATAAGGGATAACAAGACTCAGTTCTTCTTGCTAAGAAAATCCAATACGAACACCGCAGGACACCTGGAACCTGAAGGAACGACAATTACTGTTCCCACCGTGTTCTATTCGCTCGTGTGTTGGCTATGCTGGCTGACAACCCGCGAAAGAGTGGCGCGAAAAAGCGTAGTTCAGTGCGTTGCCTTAGCCCTGCGCAGTAAACGATAGTGAGTCGTCTTGCCAAGGAAAATGGCCGGAAGTCGGGAAGAGATGGAACACGTTTTGGACACTTTGTTAAGCACTGATAATAGTGTTAGGCAACAGGCCGAGGTGAGACCACAAGATACGTAATAAGTGAAACTTCATTTATTAGTGTTTCACCCATTACTATGCCACAGAATTCGAAAATGACTGTACACGTTGGCATTTAACCTCGTGTATTGTCATGGAAGCACGAAGAGTTATTTATGGCTAAAGTACAGTGTTTTCTTAGAGAAATAACTACGACATTAATTTCAGAATCGTGTAATAGATGGATAGTGTTTCGATGTATGAATTCTGTGTGAATATTCATTGATTTGCAGGATTTATACAACAATCTCCCAGTGGAAACCAAGGTTACATACCTTCTGGGCTCCGTCCACAATGCTGCGATGGAAGAGGAACTGCGGCAGATGGCTGCTGTTCTCTTACGACGGTTGTTCTCCACAGAGTTCATGGAGTTCTTTCCTAAGGTTAGCACATAGCTGAAGTCTGCTGAGTAACTTGAATTCAGTTGTGTTTTAAGCGAAACCTCGTCTTTACCGTTTTTTACTTGGATAATGTTCGTATGACATTTTTCGAGTATTTTCAAAAAACATATTCAATTTTATATGTTTGTGTGTAGGTATAATGTATGTAAGAGGTGTAGATGAATTGATTTTATGTATTTAATATGCTGTCACTGGAAAGTAGATGTTTGAAAGTCATGTTAAGTTAATGGTGTTGCCGATGGGGTTTGTTTGGCATGACAGTTCTATTATAGCATTATTTTTCTATAGGGTTTGGTTTTTTTCTTCTTATCCCTCAGTTTTTTTTATTGTTTAGCAGCTTTCCATCTGGATTTGTTGCAAACCATTATTTCATTGCTGTATACTGTCAGCTCCTGTGTTTCTGGCGACTTGCTTAAGTATTGTAGTCGAGGTCTTCCCACGGACTTTTTCCCGAATATTTCTCCTTCAAGAATGTTTACTACAAACTCCTTATGCGTAGTTGTTTGCCCTATCCATGAGTGGTGTCTATTTTTTAAAATTTTTAAAAGTAATCTTTCTTCTTTCGCCCTTTGAAAAACTTCATCATTCATTATTCTGTTTGTCTGTTTTATTTTTAACATTCTTCTCCATCACCATGTTTCAATGCATTTATGATCCTCTCTTCATTTTTTCCTAGGTTCCATGTTTCTGATCCATAAAGAGCAACACTCCAAATACAGCTTTTTATAAGTTTCTTTTACAATTCCACACTAAGGTTATTTGAACATAGTTGTTGCTTTTTATTATTAAACATAACTTTAACTTCTTTAATTCATTGTATTATATATTTTTTATTTTTCCCATCCTCTGTAATTATACTACCTTGGTACTTAAATTTTGGTACTTGCCCTAGGGCGTTGTCATCCATTTTATTATTAATATTTTTAATATCTTTAGAGCAAACCATAACGTCTATCTTTTTCCTGTTAATTTTCATTTTGTAGTTACTTTTTAAAATATCGTCTAAGCTTTCTAATGCTCTTTTTAAATTTATTTCATCTTGCACTATAATTGCTATATAATCTGCAAACCTTAGCATCTGAATTCTCACTCCATTCACTTTAATTCCAGTGCAATATTCTTTGCATTCATTTATAGCTTGTTTTATGTATATATTAAATAACAACGGCGATAAGCTTCAGCCTTGCCTCACTCCTTTTCTAATTGCAGCTTCTTTTTTACTTTCTTTTATTTTTATAGATGTCATTTGATGTTTGTATAATTCTCTAATAATTCTTCTATCTCTGTAGTCTGTTTTTATCCCCTTTAGTATCTTCATCATTATGTTCCAATTTACGTTGTCAGAAGCTTTCAGTAAGTCTACAAAGGCAATATATACCTTTTTGTTTACTGCAGAACTTTTCTCTACAATGTTTCGCAAACACAGAATAGCATCTCTTGTGCCTTTATTCTTTCGAAAGCCAAATTGGTCTTCTGCTAGGGTTTCATCAATCTTTTTCTCTATTCACCCCAAAATTATTTTTGTCAAAATGTATGTTTCAAGATACTTAAGGTTCGGTATTCTTCACACTTTGTCAATTTACTTTTCTTTGGTAACATTACCATTATTCTTTTCTTGAAATCATCAGGAATTTTTCCTGTTATACATATGTTATTAATAAGACAGTATAAAGTATGTTTAGTCTCTTCATCAAGTGCTTGCGTAAATCTGCTGGTATGTTATCTAGTCCGTATGCTTTGTTTAATTTCAATTCATTTAATGCTTTTTCAAATTCTGCCTTTGTTTTGTTGGACCCAGTTCTTCGGGGGTAATCTCCTCTTCTCTTTCCAATTCTTCAAGTTCTTCTGAATCATTGTATAACTCTTCAATGTATAGTTGCCATCTGTCTGCTATTTCTTCATCTTCTATAAGAGTTTTTCCTTCTTTTGATTCAATAATAGTATGTTTTATCTTGGGTTTTCCAAAAAAACTTTCTAATAAGGTTGTATGACTTTTCAATATTTCCTCGATTAAGCTGGTTTTCAATTTCTTCACAGTATTGTCCAAGCCACTCTTCTTTGTCTTTCTTAGCTTGTCTATTTATAAAATTTGTAAGTTGGTTATATTCACTTTTGTTTCTATCATGTTTGTGTTTTCTTCTTTGTTCTATTAGGGTTATGATTTTTTCACTTATCCACAGTTTTCTAGGTTGTTGCTTTAATTTCCCTAATGTCTCTTTTGCAGCTGTTGTTATTGCATGTTTTAAGTTGTCCCATTGTTGATTTCTATCTGTTGTCTCTGTCGCTTTATAGTTAAAATTTTGCTTTATCCTATTTTTATAGTTTTCTATTTCCTCTTTTTCCTTTAGTTTACCAACTGCCCATTTTGGGTTATTATGCACAGGTTTGTATATCTTCTTGTAGGTATTTAATTTGGCATGGGTAGAACATGACTTCCTTAGTTGTTTGAAAGTGTATTTGTGTTTTAGTGATGGTTATGCTGGCAGTGATATCTTTCTTAGATTCAAATATTGGTCCTCTCTCTTTCTTTAACTTAGTGCAATGAATAAACACTTCAATTGTTCTTCTTTTATACTGAGTGTTGACTTCTGAAGCTTGTTATTGTAATAATTTGGGTGATTCTTCAAGTTTTCAGCTATGTGCTTAGTGTATAACCAAAATCATTTCAAGTTTTACAACAGTGAGTATGCCAGCACTTGAGAGAATTTGTGCCAAGGTTTACTTGGCACGTGTTTTACCTGGTTGCAATGGTATACCAATTCTTTTATGAGTTCTTCCTCCTAAAGCAACAAGGTTAATGGGATAACATTTACATATTGCAAGAACGAGGAGCTAGGAAGCATTAAGTAATGGAGATCTTACATTGAGTAGTGGGGAACTTCATTATCTCTGCTCCTTGCCTTATATTGTTTGTGCGATTACTTAAAAAATGATCAGATATGTAGGATGTATAACATGCATGGAGAAACTGATGTCTTTAACACTGTTTTGTTGGTCAGAAAATCACTGGGAGAATCCATGGAAATTTCATTATAGATGGAAGGATATAATTAACCCTTTAAGGACAAAATGTAATCCATATTATTTAAATACCCGGTTTGTACTTGCCATTTCATCTGTCTTTGAGTGCTGTATATGGCAAAATTCACAGTTTGTTCTGTGATACATACAAAACAAATATGCTGTAGGCAGAATGTAGAATTTTGGAATGTTAAAACTGCTGGTACAAAGGTTGAAGTGGCAGTTTGTATGTGAATATTATAATGAGTTTAGGTTCTATAAAAGCAGGAATTCCAACCTGGCTCAGTAATTACCAACTTTTCAAGATGTACTAGTTACTGCAGTGATGCTTTACAGAAAGGACTTATTTCAAATAAACTTTATTTAAACTTTAAACAGCTTGCACTTACATAGCCAATTGCACGTACAAAAAACACCCATAGAAATGGATTATGCAGGTGGACTGCCGTATCTGTGGATTCAGTATCTGCAGTTTCATTTATCCACGGTTGGCTGCGGCCCGGAAAAAAATTTGGAAAATTAAAGAAATAAACGGTTCATAAGTTTAAAAACACGCGTCAAGCAAGAATGGGCCTTAACATGGTGAAATCCAGCAGCCCAAATGTGCCCAGTACTTGACTCATCTTTCTTTGTCCCTGTACCCACACTTCCCCACAAACTTGCCACCATTTTGCTTCTAGCGTTCTCACTGTTCGAATTAGTTGCCGCGTTATCGCAGTGTTTATATTGTGGCAGAAAACATAAAGAAGAATGGAGAAGATGGTGAATACCCATAATAGGCTAAAATATTTTTTAACAAATAAAATTTTCATATTACAGATCGTGTACAGGTATGTACGTATGATTTTTGTTGTAAAATGTGTAACAGTAACACATTTTCTCATTGCTTGTGCAGCGCTTTAATGGAAAAACATGAGCTTTATTGTTCTGTCATCCCTTGAAACTGTACATGATACTGTACAGGTACTGTATTTTTTCATTGCTCAATCGTCTCTTGAGGATTAGGCTAAAATGTCAGAATCCCTTACTTTCGTACATACAAGAGAGAGAGAAATTACACTGTACATGTACAATGTAGTGTGCAGTACACTTTCTTATTACTGTATTTAGTGTTGATAGTGTCTTACTGTGCATGATTTATCAATTAAACTTTACCGCATTTATGCATGTTAAACGAATATCACGTTATATGACATATAGCGTTCAGTATTATCTGCAGTTTTCCTAACTGTGGATAATACTTGGAACGTATTACCCATGGATACAGCGGTCCACCTGTATATATTTTTAACCAACAATGAAGTTTACTGCATTTTAATAACCTGCTGCATACTCTCTGTTTTCTCCTCCACAAAATGCCATTTATTTCAACATTTTCTCTCTTTTTGTCCATATAGTACATTTTTCATAAGCCAGGTGCTGAAATCAAAGTACCAGCCCAGACGCTTAAGGGTTAAATCACTGAAGTGATAGATTCCCAGTTTATTGAAGATAGGTCTGGTTTGGAAGATTTTTTTATTTGACACTTTCTCTGTTTGTCCAGTTGAACATTTCTGTAAGTAACACAAGATACTGTTTGCACAAGCATGTAATTAACCTTTAAATGACCGGGTTGGTGTTTAAATTTTAGGTCATGTTTATGGAAAATGAACAACACTGTGTGGAAAATAAAACAGAGATTATGCAGCATGCCTTAAAATACAGTAGATTTCTTTGTTGCCTAAATACATAAAATTAGTTTATAGGTGTGATGTTATGTTTGTTGGCATATGTGACCATTGGTCATTTGTAAGTTAATTTCCTTTTATTTTTGTATGTAGAGTTTTGAAAATCATGGTAATTCCATTGAGTATGAGAACTGCTGTCTTTCGGGTTATTATGCAGTGAGTAGTGGTAATTCTGTACCAACATTTCGGAACAATATATTGTTCCCTTCTTCAAGGGTCAAGATTTTTTTTTATTCTTGATCTTTGAAGATGGGATTGGTAGATTGTCCCGAACTGTCAGTAAGAAGTTACCACTACTCATTGCTTAACCCAGAAGAGCGCAGTTCTCATCTGCTTCATTGTGGAAGCCTGAAATCACACATCCAGTGAGTATGGTTCAGGCATGGTAGTTTAGATTGAAATATTTAAGCCAATGAATGCTGCATGTCAGATGTAACTGACCTTACCAAGCATTAACCAGATGATGTATGCTGTAGAAAAAAACTGGTGTAGCATTCACTAAATTTAATTTTTGGGCATTTTTTTATATGTTTGTTGTGACCTTTTTGAGCAGTTTTGTTGAGGCTTTTGCATATTGAAATTGTATCCATATTTTCACTATGAATTATACTGTTTGGTTTAATTTGTTAAGGAGTAGCCTATTTAAAGTGCTGTGTATTAAAATGTAATGTATAGGTGACACTGATCTCCTGATGGATGTATCATGCAAAGCATTGCCTGGTTTAATTGAGAAATTCTTGTGGAGACCATGTTAAAAACATGTGTACAGAGTTTTGGTCATAAAATCTGAAGGGGAGAAACCAATTTGGGAATAATGGGGGGGGGGGGGGGCAGGATCTTAAGACGAGTTCTTAAGGATGTGGACTGGGTTTGTCTGAGGACTGTAATGGTGGGGTATTCATTATATGAGTGAATATTTTGGTTTCATAAATGGCCAGGAATATATTGACGTACTCACTGCAAGAAATGTTGGTATGTTCTTTGTATACATCATACAAAAATTGAGTTGATGTCATAAATGGTTTGAACTGAATCATTCACCTGAAAATGAAGTGTAGTTGTACTGGGTCTAAAAAGTCATTGCTTAACAGCAAATATGCCACTTCAAAGCAGGTTTTTGTCAGGTAGTGGTTCACTGTATACTTACCCCACTGTTATTTTGCAGCTGTCACCAGAGGGACAGCAACAACTAAAGGAGCAAGTGTTGCTTGCAGTACAAAAAGAAGAGTCAAACTCAGTACGCAGTAAAGTATGTGAAGTGGCAGCTGAGGTGGCCCGTAACCTATTGGATGAAGATGGAAATAACCAGTGGCCTGAATTCCTTCAGTTTCTTTTCCAGTGTGCAAATGCCCCAAACCCTGTTCTGAAGGAAAGTGCACTGCGCATGTTCACGTAAGTTATGTATGTATGCTGTATGGAAAGTACTAAGGTGCAGTTAACTTTGGGGGGGGGGGGGGAAAAAAATAAATGCTATTTAAAAAATATTTTCATTTGCATGTGGGGTATATCGTAATAACACTGAGGTGTTTGTGTGCACGCATGCATGAGGGTAGAGAATTTATACTTTCATATAGAAAGTAGTATACTACACATGCTGCCTTGTATACATACAAAATTTACGTGCCATACATGAATTGTTACGCAGTTTCTGTAGAAAAGTGTATCATCTTAGAAGTTGCCACACCAGTTTGTGGTGAAATTTGTTTTACTAATACATTATGCTACTTTAATTTAACTGTGAAGGAGTATGGAGACAGACATATTTTTTACATTTCTTAGGTCTGTTCCTGGTGTGTTTGGAAACCAGCAGTCTCACTACTTGGACCTTATTAAGCAGATGATGCAGCAGTCTCTCACAGAAGTTGCAGGCTATGAAGTGAGTATAGTGATAGTACTACTGGAAAGTAAAAGAACCTGTACAGTCATCAGTAACATACTGAAGAGCAACTACAGAAGATTTGTGACCTTCATGACAAGTTATTGCTAAAATTTTGTGTTTTACAAGTTTAACAGCAGAGTTTAATCTTGTTCTAGGTTCGGTTTCAAGCTGTGCGTGCAGTGACAGCATTTATACTGCTCCATGAGAAAGAAGCTCCAATTCAAAAACATTTTTCTGACTTACTACCCAGTATGGTGCAGGTATTTAAATTACTTTGAATTATAAGTAGCCTTCTGGTGGTAAATGTGTGTGAAATAAACTGCATCAAAAGTATTTCACACGAAAAAATAATAATATTCTTTGGATCTGTTGCTCATACCACATACACTTATTTAAACATTCATGTTTGTGTGACACTATCCATATTTGTTCTTCATATAAAGTATGTGTTATAGTTGTTTGATAGAGGTCTCTTACAATTGTTATATCAAAATCAGTTGAGGTTAGTTTTGTGACGTGCAGTATAAGCTGGTTAATACAGTGCACCTAGGACCAAAAGGGTGATGGATATTGCAGGTTTATGGATATTAGTGTATTTTTTATTTAAACTTTTTAACTTTTAGAAATATGTGAAATGTCATGAATGATATGAATTTGCAGAATTGAGCATTTAAAACAAAACATTCTTGTCCATCTGTGGCTACACTGGGATTTAAAAGAGTGAATTGAGGGTTCAGATGTTTTTACAACAAAATAATTAAAAATTATAACATATGACAGTTGTTTTGTGAACCACAAAGAAAGTAACCATGTTACATATGTGAAAGACACATGTGTTGCCCACTTGTGGTAAGTACACAGTAGTGACAACAAAATTCACCATCCTAGTGTGTCAGTAAGAGTCAGTGTACCATCTCCTACAGTCTTGCAGGAAATAAATGAACAGCCAAGCCACCAACCAACGTGATAGGAACCAAACTTATTTTTGGTCTGTGTGTGGAAGCTGAGGGTGTTTGAGAACATGGTGTTGAGGAGAATATTTGGACCTAGGAGGGACGAGGTAACCGGGAAATAGAGGTGATTGCATAACAAGGAGCTAAATGATTTGTACCCCTCACCCGATATTGTGCAGGTGATAAAATCGAGAAGAATGAGATGGGCGGGGCATGTGGCGCATATGGGTGAGGAGAGGGGGGTGTATATGGTCTTGGTGGGGAAACCAGAGGGAAAGAGACAACTGAGGAGACCTAGGCATAGATGGGTGGATAATATTAGGATAGATCTCCAGGAGGTGGTGTGTGGGTATGTGAACTGGATTGGGCTGGCCCAGTATAGAGACAGGTGGCGGACGCTTGTGAGTGCAGTAATGAACCTTCGGGTTCTGTGAAATGCGGGGAATTTCTTGACTAGCTGCATACCAGTTAGCTTCTCAAGAAGGACTCTGCACCATGGAGTAAGTGTGTGTGTGCATTTGTGTGTATGTGTGTGTGTGTTTTGTGGTAGTATAAGTAAGTAAGGTAGTATTAGTAATATACACCATGTGATTTCAAATCTTCCTGATTGTTTCAAACTTCTGGTGACAAGGTATAAGAAGAGATGAAAAACGGGGGAAGAGATGTCCCTAGTGTTAGTTCATTGTGAACTTGAAAAACAACTGATGTACCATGTCTTTTGAACATGTCATGCACACAAATTTTAATCACAGGTTTCCTGGCTATGGTAAAACTTGAACTGGAATATTATAGAGTTTCTTTGAATAGTAGATATTATAATACATTGCAGTCCCATTTTTTCTCTTAGTTGTTAGGTGTGTTTGCAAAATTGCTAAAAGTGAGAACATTCAGGTTTGATTAAAATCAGATGAATAACAGCTCCTTGACATGAAGACATATGTACATTTATGTTATCACACTGTGTTCTTCTTAGAAGGATAAATTTTTTAGACAGAAGTTGTAGAGAAAATGAAAAAACACATTTTATGTTGAATAAATATTTTCCAAAAAGTGTGCTGTTTGTGAGATGATGGGAAAGATGGTGCAGCCGCAGAGGACATAAATACCAATATAATATGGTGTATTCACATTGCATGTTGGATATCTAAGGCTACAGACACACATTCAGAATATACTTACAGCTTTTCGACGGCAACAGTGGTTACATGAACGTGCCTGAATGTTACATTTATATGTACATTGCCTGTCTTGTTGTGGAATAGAATAGTATTTGATCGGTTTATGTATTTTGACAGGTCCTCATTTTATTTAATAGTGTCAAAAATAATACAACATATTTTCCTTTGTGTACCATGAAGAGTTATAGGAGAAGTATAGGTTAGCTCCATGGGAGGATAATGTTAAGATGGATATACAGGAAGTGGGATGTGAGAGTATGAATTGGATCAAGCTGGCTTAGGATGTGGACAAGTGGCAGGCACTTGTGAATGTGGTAATGAACTTTTGGGTTCCATAAAATGCAGGGAATTTCTTGACTAGATGAAAACTGCTTAGCTTCCCAAGAAGGACACTGCTCTGTTGAGTAAGTAAATGTAGTTTAGCTCCTCTTATATCAGCTGTAGTAGTAGTAGCTATAATTGTGACCTGTGATTGTATCAAAAACTTGTACCAACAAAGCAGCTTGATGTGTAGTTACATGTGAGGTTTACAGGTCATGTACTTCATAATGAGAACTTTGTTTGCATGTGTCATATGTGACTCACAGTCTTGGCTTATGAAATGTCTCTAAGATACCTTAAATGGTACATGGGTTTTGTGTTTTAAGGTAATAGCTGAGAGTATTGAAAAAGAAGAGGATGACACACTACTGAAGTGTTTGATTGATACCTGTGAATCTGCCCCCAAGTTCCTCAGACCACAGCTAGATCACATTCTTGACCTCTGCATGAAAGTAAGTTGAATAAAACACTAGGATGGGATTGCATTCACTGTTTTGCTATACAGTGATACCTTGGCTAACAAGTGACCCTGCTAACGAATTTTTCAGCTAACAATTTTTTTCGCTGTTTTTCTGACTCGGCTAAAGAGTGTTTTAGTGGATGCGCACGCTAACATAAAGCAGCAAACATGAACAGTCGGGCCATTCCAGGAGCTTATCTTTTCCGTCTGCCTGTGTTTTGGC
>Ga0136643_10001011_pt1 | contig 33303 bp, 33 predicted proteins | sample TergutLab28metaG_FD_96883 | JGI IMG/M metagenome (GOLD analysis project Ga0136643, IMG submission 96883) | Labiotermes labralis P1 segment gut microbial communities from Petit-Saut dam, French Guiana - Lab288 P1 (version 3) (version 3) | ecosystem: Host-associated > Arthropoda: Insects >...
AGCGAAACGCTCCACCCAGGCAGGCAGCGCTCCGCGATGTCTTCAACTTGTCTTTTAAGCGCCGCATCTGCCCACGCGAGAGCACCAATGGGCAAGCCTTCCAGTAAAGCTGATATTTCATCCGCTATTCCAGCCGTGTCGCGCGTAAACCACAAATCCGTAGGCGCCCTGAGTTCAGGGGTAGATATAAGTACGCTCCAGCGTGTTTGGCTCAAAGCTTTGAAAACGACCGTCGGGCCTTGCCTGGTTTGCTCCACTGTCACTTCATAGCCCGAAAAAAGCCGCCGCGCCACCAAAGCCAGCGTGTCCGTGCGCTCTTGCCCATGAGGTATTTCGTTCCACACAGCCAAAAGACCGCGCGTGACGTGATCTTCGAGCCAGAGGGGCGCTCCTTCCACGCTTAAAGCCTCCGCCGAGCGGCAATTGCCCAGGACGGAGGCGCTAAAAAAAAAGGCTGCGGCGCAAGAGCCGACAGCCATAATTTTAAAAAAACGCTCAGAACATCTGGCCAAAGCCGAAATATGTCCTGTTTTCATCGCCGCCCCTGGCAAAGTCAAAGCGAAGCAGCCCCATGGGGGTTCTTACTCTCAGCCCTATGCCGTGGTTGTCGTGCAGCGTAGTCCAGCTCATGTCATTCGCGGCATTGCCTACGTCATAAAAACCAACGATCTCGAAATTTCTCTGAATAGGAACTCTCAGCTCGAAATTTCCGAGTAGGACATTGCTACCCTCAAAAGTTCGGCTACGATAACCACGGAGGCTGTTCATCCCACCCAGTGAATACCTGGCGAAGGCTGGCAAAGTGCTTACTGACGATATTCCCGCCCGCACTCGCGCCGCGAAGATTATCGGGTTATCTTCATCCCACTGCACGTCCACCATGCCGTGAAGAAATCTGTTCAGCGGCAGGAAGTAACGCACCTGCGACCATAGCTTGAAGTAATTATATTCGCCACCCAGAATACTGGCCGCCTGCTCAAATGTGGTGTCCCACACAAACCCTTGCTGAAATGGCAGGTAGCGGTCGCGCTGATCCCATGTGAATTGGAGCTCACCTGAGAAATTTCTGCCGCCCCACATTGTGAGGTCATCGTGATAATCAAGAATAGGATTTCTGACGTTGCGATACGCAACATCGCGCCAGTTCAGAGTGAAAAACCATGACCAGTCTTCGAGGCGTCCGAACCTCCTGCCAAGCCCAGCAAAAAGCAAAAGATTAGTTTCGTCAAATTCGAATTGCCTCTGCTGTTGGTGAAAATAATATTGATCTGAAAAATCCCGGTAGATAACCCCAAGGCGCCAGGCATAGGTTCTCCTGTCCATGAAGGGGTTCGAGAGCGTTGCCCAGTAGCTCGCGTCACGTCCTTCATCAAAGCCTATTTCGAGGTTATGTCCTAAACCTCTGAAATTGCTGTCAGAGTACGATAACCCGCCGCTGAGGCCGCTTTCGGAGCCATATCCTACATTGATGCCTATAGCCTGAGAATGTCTTTCCCTGACTGACAATATAATGTCAAGTTTGTCCGGGTCATCGTCAGGTGTGTCGAATCCAACGTTGACGTCTTCGATGAAACCCAGATTATGCAAGTTACCGAGCTGGTGTCTAAATCTGGTGACGTTGAAGAGGTCACCTCTCTCCAACCTGATTTCACGGCGAATGACGTGGGTTGCCGTCCTTCTGTTTCCCTGTATGACAACATCTCCGACGCGAGGCTCCACAATATGAACCCTGATGCGCCCATCCTGGATATTGACATCGGCCACTCGCACCATTACATAGCCATCTCTGCGATATCTTTCCTGAATACGGTCTAGGTCGTTTCGGAAAAACACTCTGTTGAACACCGAGCCTGGCTGGGAGAAAACCTCCCTCATCAACACCTCGCTACTGTATATGGTGTTGCCTTCAAAAATGATTTCTTCGATGATAGGATTTTCCATCACGGAGTAGACCACCGCAACTCCATCCGGCCTGGTAATCAGGTCAACATCCACGAAGGAAAAGAAGCCAAGAGCATATATAGCGTCAATGTCGCCCTGCAGCCTGTTTCTCTCCAGAGGTTGGCCTGGTTCGGTCTCAACCACGTTCATAATAAATTCGGAAACTACCTGATCGTTTCCCCTTACCCCAACCGATAACACCACGGGGTTGGCGAAAGCAGCGCCGCAAAGCACCATAAACCAAAGAACAACACATGCCGCGCGCCATACTCTCAAACGTCCATTACTCATCAATCAGTGCCCCTTTTTAGCAAATTTAACGAAAAGCGATTGACCTTATATTTCATTGCGCGACCTCCACTCTTATAGCCGGTATATCGTTGTTCATAGCCCGTTCTCCCGTTTCTATCAGCCACAGAATACGGTCGTAAGAGAGGTTTTGCTCAGCTTGTTCTCTTAATTCCACCTGCTCTGCGCGCGGCGGTGGTTCAGGGCTTCTGCGCCTTACTGGTTCCGCTCTGCGCTCAGGCACCGGCGGTTCAGTCACAACGGCTGGAATCGCCACAATGTCCGCGATTGGTCTTTCTGACTCAACAAGCATAGCCAAAGGCTCAACTGGATTTCTGCGCAGGTTGGTCAGTAGTTCTCTTTCGTCCGGCGTAATCCACTCTAAAGTGAGATTATCCTCCGCGCGGGCGTTTCTTGCAGACCCATCCTGATGCAAGGCCAGAGGCGTGGCTGAAATTAGCATTATCCCGAAAGCCAAGAGAAATGCCTCCGCTGTTCTTAAAAAGCTGAAACGACGCACATGTGTACGCGCCCGACTTCCGGCCTTCTCCCACAGTTCGCCTCTCAAAATTTCAATATCGGCTCTGGCGCACTCGGCGTCCATAAGAGCACTTTCCACTGCTCCGTCTTTATACGCTTTGACACAACGCTCAAGCCACTTAATTATACCGGCAACGCGCCTTTCCATTAAAAACCCCCGTTTATCGGTGTCATATTTTTGACAATTTAACAACCCAACAACAAATTATCAACAACAAAGCGTACATTGTGGTATTCAAGATGTTTTGACTTCAAGCCAGCTTTTGATTTTCGCAACAGCGCTACGCCTCAGTCGATACACGTGAGATACATCAATGTCATGTTCGCCGGCTACATCTGAGGGATTTTTACCCTCGAAAAAAAGTGCGCATATCACAGCGGCCTCTCTGCCTTGCAGACGCTCCACGCTTGCGGCTACGTCAAGCCAGTCTTCATCCGGTGGTTCAAGCTCTTCCGCGAAAAGCCATTCATCATCCACAGGAATTGGTGCCCGCTTTTCGGAGCGCTCAAATAGATTTATCATCTGTCCGCGTATTCTATAGTAAGCGTAAGTGGAAAACCGCAAATCCCGACCCGGATCAAAGCGATCCACGGCGTTTATCAACGCCAGCATCCCTTCCTGGACTATGTCCTGCCGAAGAGATGGGGAAGACTTGAATTTTCCGGCAAGCCAGAACACCAGCGGCCGGTAAGCGATAATAAGCTTTTCGCGTGCCTCAAAGCTGCCATCACGGCAACATTCCCAAAGTTTTTTTTCTTCTTGAGGGTTCATGCGGCTTTCTCCGCTCCCCTTATTCAATTTTTATTTCTCCGCAAAATTCTACCACAAGGGCAGGGAATTACCCTCGCGAATTTCCTTGAGGTGCAGGTCGTCATTTGCGAAAGCGAGCGACGTTTCGTGCTCCCTAATTTCTATGCCGGTCAGTGAACAGTTCGACGACCTGATTTTCCATACAGTATGGGGGTCTAAGCCCAAAAATACGACAAGAAGCGCCCTTATCATACCTCCGTGCGACACTATGACGATATGTTTATGTTCGGAATCAATAACAGAATTTACGACACGTTCAGCACGCTGCCTGATGGAACCCCACTCCTCCGCGCCGGGCGGTGCGTTAAAAAAAGGGTCAGTCAGCCATTTCATCAGAGATTCGTCCTTTTTTTCCATTTTTTCTCTGAAATAAAGCCCCTCCCACGAACCGAAGCAAACCTCTATCAGATCATCAATAATAATTGTGGATTTTCGAAGCCGCGCCGCCACAATGTCAGCTGTTTGGCTGGCTCTCGACAGAGGGCTGGAATACACAACGTCTACCGGCCAACCCTCTATGCGCCTTGCAGTTTTTTCAGCCTGACTCAGCCCAGCATCATTGAGAGGAACATCGGTACGCCCCTGAAATCTATGGGCATAATTCCAGTCTGTAAGGCCATGACGCACCAACAAAATTTTTCTCGCAAAAAAACGATTTTTTGACGACAAATCAAGCACACCTTTTGTCTTCTTATATTGCCTCCCGCAAACGAGCGAAAGAACACTTTTATTCTTTATTTTACGGAGAGAATTATAACAGAGCGCTGAATCCTTTGGCGATATAACTTTTTTAATACACACAGAACTGTGCAATGCGGTATTAGTATTTTGCGGCCTCCGCCGTATAAAGTGCAGTTTTTTGACTCTGCATAGCTATAGGCTCTTTCATTATAGATTTCACCCTGGAAAAATCCCATTTTGAGGCAAACGATACGCTGCGATGTTCGCAAACACTCCTCGGACGTTGTATAATCTTGTTAAGTTCAATAGAACTCGCCGAAAGCGGGGTGGTTTTATGGCTTTGAAAACATTGGGAGTGCTGGGAGGTATGGGGCCTGCGGCTGGCGCAGAATTTATGAGGCTGCTGGCGCGTGACGCACCGGCAAAGCGCGACCAGGATCATCCAAGGGTCGTCATGTTCTCCGACCCGTCTATTCCAGACCGAGGTGATGCCATACTAGGGCGGGGTGAAGACCCAACGCCGCAATTGCGATATGGATTGGAGCGCCTTACGGAATGGGGGGCCAACGTCCTTTCTGTACCGTGTAATACAGCACACGTTTTTATTGATCGCTTCCGGAGCGAACTTCCGATACCTTTCATCCATATAATAGAAGCCACGGTAGACGCGGCGTCAGCCAGCAGCCCGAACGGGGCCTGGCTGTTGGCTACGTCAGGCACACGCCGCAGCGGGCTATACACAGAATATGCAAATAAAAAAGGATACAGATTTCTCGACCCTCCGGACGAAATTCAGGCAAGTGTTCAGCAGTGCGTGAATCTAGTCAAGGGCGGCAGAATCTCAGAGGCAGGGGCGCTTATATGTAATATAACAGAGGAACTTTGGAGCAAAGACGACAGGCTTATAACAACGGCCTGTACAGAATTGCCCCTGGCTTATGCGGCGTCAGGCTTGCCTGCCTGCAAAGAAATTTCAAGCCTTCAGGCACTTTCTGACGCCTGTCTCAAGTTCTTGTATGTTTGATCACTTAGACGTTCCCTTTTCACCGGAATTGATATAGAATAACGCCTCAGTGTTAGTTCTTTACGGATGATCTAAGGAGTTGGTCACAAGGTGGGTAACGGTACACCGGTTCTGAAATTAGGAAAGCGTCGACCGCGTTATCCCTTGATACAAGGCGGTATGGGAGTTGGGGTATCAGGATTCCGGCTCGCGGGAACCGTTGCCAGACTCGGCGCTGTGGGTACAATAGCCAGCGTGGGGTTGGGGCATAGTACACCTTATTATCTATCGAGGGAAAAAAGTTATTTTGAAGCCAACGCCACGGCGATAAGAGATGTTGTGCGTAAAGCGAGAGAAATAGCCGGGCCTGAGGGAATAGTCGCCGTAAACTGCATGGTTGCCCTTACCGATTATGATACAGAAGTTCGCGCCGCCATTGAAGCCGGGGCGAACGTCATTATATCAGGGGCCGGTCTGCCGTTGCGTCTGCCGGAGTACACGAAAGACTTTCCCGACGTGGCGCTGGTTCCGATAGTAAGCTCGGCGAAAGCGGCCAGCATTATCGCGCGCCGGTGGGAAAAATACTACGGCCGAAGTCCAGACGGATTTGTCGTGGAAACTCCTGCCACTGCCGGAGGACATCTTGGAGCCGCAAACATGGAGCAGGTTTACGATCCCGCACTGTCGCTGGAAGAGACTCTGCCAAGCATGGTGCGTTTCGTAGCTGAGGAAATGAAATCGGACATTCCTGTTATAGCCGCGGGCGGTATTTGGGATAGAGCAGACATGGAGCGCATGTTCGAGCTTGGAGCGAAAGGTGTTCAGATAGGAACCCGCTTTGGCTGCACCGCTGAGGGAGACGCTCACGACCGCTTCAAGCAGGCTTACATAGATGCGAAGGAAGAGGATGTCGTACTTATAAACAGCCCAGCTGGCCTACCGGGGCGAGCCATCAGGAATCCGTTCGTAGAGAAGTGTTTGAAGGGAGAACCGGTAAGCGGTTCATGTTTTGCCAACTGCCTGACGCACTGCCGCTATCGTAAAACAGGCGAGACTTTTTGTATCGCGGCGGCATTGATTGACGCATTTAACGGGAAATGGGAAAGCGGTCTCTTTTTCTGCGGAAGTAATGTAGTAAAAGCGCATAGGATAGAAACTGTTAGCGAGATCATAAACGAACTCTTCGGCGCTGCAGAATAACTTACCGCAATTTCATGTATTTATGAAACGGGGGGATTCTCTGATGCAGGAAGTCAAGAAAGTTATCACCGAAGTAGGAACAAATGAGTGGCAGGTAGTGGTCTTCTTCTTGGGTGATCAATCTTTCGCCATAAACGTTGATAAAACGCGCGAAATATTGAGGTGGCCGGGTTGCAGGGTCATTCCAGACACTCCGGGGGCGATGATCGGAATAACTTCCGTAAGAGGCGAAGTTCTGCCTATGGTAGACCTTCGTGTTTTTCTGTCCATAGAGCCGAAAACCGAGCTTGAGAGTTGTAAGGTGATTATAGCCGAGTTTAACGAGGTTAAGCTTGGCTTTGTAGTGGACGCGGTGGAGCGCATTTATCGAATCAGTTCAGAAGACCTGGATTCGTCATTGACCGGTAAATACCTTGGAGACTGGATACTTTACGTTATAAAGCGTGACGCGCGTAACGTGCTGCTTCTGGATTACGAGGCAATCGTCCAGACCATCAGTCCGCAACTTTCCATGCAAAACAGATGGGATCCTGCGACACTTCAGGGCCTCACAGAAGGGCTTGGCGACCCTTCGGAGTACCGCATTATTATAGCCGAGGACTCTCCGCTGATTCGCTCGCAGATCAAAGATTCGCTGGAAGCAGGCGGTTTCACCAATCTTCTGCTGTGTCAGGACGGTAAAGAAGCCTACGAGCATATAGTGGAAAGCGATGAGCGCTTTGATGTCCTAATAACTGATGTGGAAATGCCGCGCCTTGACGGGCTTTCTCTGACGCGCCGTCTTAAAGAAAACGACAGTACAAAAGACCTTCCTATAATTGTCTTTTCTTCGATAATGACGCAGGACATTAAAATGAAGGCTGCAAGCGTGGGCGCAAGATATCAGATAACCAAACCTGAAATATCACAGCTGGTTGAGTACGTGGCGAAAATTATTAGAGAAACACAGCATAGCAGCGAAAGTGCCGCTGTGTAATGCCGTCCATAAAATATATATACCATAGCGATGAGGGATTTTTTTGTTGCGTTACTGGAGTACTGATCTTGATCTTGAAATCGCTTCCTGGTTTCCTTTTGGTGTGGATTACAACCCGATTTCCGTAAATTCCATGCACAGTCCAAGGCTTAAAAGGATAGCAGAGCTTTGCCTCGAAATGGGAAGCGAATTTTTTTTCATGACCTCAATATGGAGCGGCTGCGTAGGCAACCTGATGAGGGATAATTTTTATAAAGACAACGCTTCCAAAAATTTGAGTTTGGGGTTTATGATGTTACTGGGGTACTCTCCACGTATGGAGCAATTGTTGGTGCGTAAATTTATCGACCAGAAAGAAATAAAAGCCGGTGTAGCGTTCTGCTCAATGTGGAATAAAACGCTGTTTTTTGAAAACATGAAGGTGATCATCCTGGTCAGCGATAATGTCCTGTTTAGCGAAGACACTTTTTTGGCAGATTTTGAATCCATGTTTGAGAACGAGCCGCGCACCTCCCCGTCTATTTCGTATTTCGCAGAAAAATTCGGTTACAGGCGCTTTTCCATGTCATACGAAACGGACAACTTGACGCAGCTCAGGATAAGCAAGCTTTTGTACGAAATGGAACTGCCCGAAACGCGCCAGATGGTCGGCCCATCGCCCGAAATGCCTTTTCCGCCGTTTTTCGGTATAAACCTGCATTTGTAATCTGATATAATGCACATTTAACATTTTAAAAAGCATCTAAAAATGGAGGACACCGCCGTGCAGGAACAAAAGCCGGACGCCGCAAAAATAGAAGCGCCTAAAAGCGAAGCCGTAGAATATCTGGGAAAGGTTCGTAACCTTGTGCATGAAGGACAGGGACGAGGGTTTGTCACGCATCAGGACATAGAGCGCCACATCCCCGTTGACACTTGGAATTCCGACTTGCTTGATAATATCCTGAATAACCTTCAAGAACTCGGCATCGAAGTTGTGGAAGAAGAAAGCAGAAATAAAATCCAAGCCACCGTTACAATGGGAGAAGAATTGCTGCCCTCGTTTGAAACGGATATTGGCAAATTGGACGACATACCTCTCACCGACCCGGTGCGTATGTATCTGCGCGAAATAGGCAAAGTGGCGCTGCTTACGGCCGAAGAAGAGGTCACTCTGGCAAAACAGATGGAAGGGGGCAGCCTTGAGGCAAAACAAAAACTGATTGATGCGAACCTCAGACTTGTCGTCAGCATCGCAAAAAAATACATCGGGCGAGGCATGCTTTTTCTTGACCTTATTCAAGAAGGTAACCTGGGCCTCATTCGTGCTGTGGAAAAATTTGACTACCACAAAGGCTTCAAATTCAGCACATACGCCACATGGTGGATTCGTCAGGCCATTACACGCGCTATCGCGGATCAGGCGCGAACTATCCGCGTTCCCGTGCATATGGTTGAGACGATAAACAAAATGGTTCGCATTTCCAGGCAGCTTGTGCAGCGCCTCGGCCGCGAACCCACCGATGAAGAAATATCCGCCGAAATGGAAATCGACGCCTCAAGGGTCGAAGAAATTCGCAGAATAGCCCAATTGCCTGTTTCGCTGGAAACTCCTATCGGCGAAGAAGAAGACAGCCAGTTAGGGGATTTTATAGAGGACAGAGACCTTCCCAGCCCGGACGAAGCGGCAGCCGGACACCTGTTGCACGAACAAATTGAAGACATGCTCGAAGCCCTTTCGACAAGAGAGAGAGAGGTTTTGTACTTCCGTTTCGGGCTTGAAGATGGACACTCGTACACGCTGGAAGAAGTGGGCCGCAAGTTCGGAGTCACGCGCGAGCGCATAAGGCAGATTGAAGCGAAGGCACTCCGTAAACTGCGCCATCCGAGCAGAAGTCGAAAATTAAAGGACTTTCTGGATTGATTTTTCGCGCCACATAAACAAATCGTGAAAAATCGTGTAGAATAGGTAGTACGCACTTAATGAAGGCGCTTAATGAAATTGGAGGGATTGAATTTGAACAGGTTACACTTTAAATGTCATTTTATGAAAAACGTTTTATTGGCGGTATTTCTTGTTGGAGTTTCGGCCTCTTTAAGCGAGGCAAATCCACGGAACGCCGTTGCCGCAGAGCAAGCCAGAAGAGCGGCCGCGAGCCAAGCGTCGGTCAGTGCGGGAGGCCCTGATTTGAGACGTATTGCCGCCCCCAGACAGCAGCCGACAACTGTTACAGGTTTGCCAGCCGGAGTGTTGCCTGGAGACAGGCTTGGAACAGGAGAAGAAGCTCCAACAGCAAGAACCGTTCTGTCCGGAGAGCCTATGGCACCTGCAATAGGGCCAGGAATGATCGGAGAGAGGCTTGACCGCGTCTCCATGGTTGCCGGACACGTTGGCTATAACCTCGTTAGAGTGGGTTTTTCCCCTACGGTGATGGATTCTCCCTACACCTTCGCTGTAATGAGAGGAAGCCGGAGAGTCTCCACTCTGTACTTCAGCCGCAGTTTGACTCTGGTCGCAATTCGGTAAATCGGATAAATTAAGAAATGCCACGCCGCGCACTTTTGGCGCGGCGTTTTTGTTATAGTGAATTAAGCAAAGAGCCTAAAGTTAAAATAGCTAGAAACTAAGGCGTTGGTAGCCTATAGCGATTTGGTCATTTAAGATTTTTAAGTTATAGCCGTTGGCCATTTTATGTATAAACTTCTTGCCGGTGACTACTGGTGTTTCACCTTGATTCAGACTAAACGTTTGTGCAAATTGCTATAATTCACTGTATCTTGTCTTTGTTAGGAGATGGACAGCTTGAATACGCCTAGCCAATTTTCGCTCTTCTGTTCGCGGCGATTTTTTCCGTTTTTTTTGACCCAATTTTTGGGCGCGTTCAATGATAATTTTTTCAGGAGTGCCATGCTCATGCTGATCACATACCGGCTGGCCGACAGTGTTGGGCTGGATTCTCGTATTCTGGTAAACGTCGCGGGCGGAATTTTTATCCTGCCATTCTTCCTTTTTTCAGCACCAGCTGGGCAATTGGCCGACAAATACGAACGCTCTTACCTCGTGCAGCTCTTGAAAATCGCGGAGATCGTTACAGCCGCTGCCGCAATCCTGGCGTTTTACATCGGCGATGTGTATTTCCTCATGGTGGTCTTGTTTTTGATGGGCACTCAATCAACGTTTTTCGGTCCGATAAAATATAGCATCCTGCCGCAGCTATTGCGTAAAGACGAGCTCATCGCCGGAAACGGCCTCGTGCAAATGGGAACATTTCTGGCAATTCTGGTAGGAACGATCTTCGGAGGGCTTTTTATCCTGCGCCAAGGCGGCATAGAACTGACCAGCATCATGGTGTTCAGCATAGCAGCAGTCGGGTGGCTGGCAAGCCTTTACATTCCCAAAACCATACCCATCGCGCCTGATCTGAAAGTTTCCCCCAACATCGTAAAAAGCACGGCCAGAATAGTAGCCAACGTTTTACCCTACAAAGAGATCGTGCTTTCAATTTTGTGCATATCGTGGTTTTGGCTGATCGGCATAACTTTCCTTTCGCAGTTCCCTACTTATTCCAGGCTGGTAATCGGCGCAGATGAGCAAGTAGCCACACTTTTTCTCGCCACCTTCTCTGTTGGCATAGGTTTGGGTTCGATGGCGTGTAACAGTTTTCTGAAAGGGGAAATATCTGTGCGCTACGTGCCATGGGCTGCGGTTGGAATGGCTGCGGCGTGTTTCCTTTTATATCTCGTTAGCCAGCGCCCGCCTCTGGAACCAGGCGCTCCCGATATAGGTATTGTTGCCTTCCTGAGTTCATGGGACAATCTGGCGATAGTGGCGTGCCTTCTGGCCATATCTTTCGCAGGCGGACTATACATCGTGCCGCTTTACACCATGATTCAGGCCCGCACGGACAAATCTAGGATGGCTGGGGTTGTCGCGTGCTCCAACGTGTCGGATTCGTTTTTTATGGTAGTGTCCGCCGTGGTGACGAGCGTTCTTTTGGCAATGGGAATGGATATACCTCACATTTTTATGATAATGTCCGTGTTGACCCTCGCTGTAGCCATTGTCATACGCAAATACGTTGTAAATAGGGTTTAAAACCGTAACGGGCGGCAACCCTGCCGCCCGTGTTTTTATTAATCAGCTCTGATCACAGCGCTGTCAAAGTTATCTCTTATATAGTGCCTCCACTTTTTCATCGGGATGAATATGCAAAGCAAATTAACCAGGTGGTGAACAATTTTCCTCCGCGTCTTGTTCCGTAGCGTAAAGTGAGATTTGACCTGCCATGTCACAAACACGACATTTTGGGAGTTGCTCAGTGATGCTTTTTCCACATGGCCAAAATGTTCTTTCAATTGCTCTTCCCACCATTCCGGCGGATGTATCGTGCAATGCGCGTTGCTCCCGTCCGGCAAGGTATTGCTGGCTGGTTCGCAGCTTATATTGAAAAGCGCTTTATCCGACATAGAGCGGATATTTTTAAGGACACTTTCCAAAGCGCCTTCCGGGATGTGTTCCATCACGTCTATACAAAGCACCATATCTACAGTGCTGATTGGGATTTTTGAATACTCCGCGATAGCAGGATCGTAACGATAGCGCTGAATATCCCGCTCTGTCCTGATGCGTTCGACTAGAGCGCTTTTACCACACCCAAAATCAAGGATACTGTCTGGCTTCAAATCCGAAACGTAGTGCTGAATAAGCGGTAGCCACCGAATTGACGTTGTGCCGTAATGAGCGTCCCGCGCGTGAAGTTGTTTATAAAGCCCAACGTGATGCTCCATAACGCTATTTGCATTTTCCATTCTGTTCTCCCATAAATTCTCCGAATTTATGGCCCCTCCCCGTTTTACATTTTAAAAGCCGCGATTTTTCATCTACCAGTTTTATCACATCAATTTTAGATTTGTCAACTATAGCGTGACATGCGTGATTGTAAAGTAATTATGAAATAATTATGAACAAATTATGAAAAACCCATGTGATTGTGAACTCAACCAGCAGGTTTTATGGAAGTAACCGCATAGTCACTGGCAGCACTCTTGCAGTGCAAATTCAATGTAATGCAGCTATTTCATAGATTTGCCATTGCTGGGTAAATCGTGAATGAATTGTAAAATGCAGTGTCAGCCGTTAAATGTAAATAAAATGTGAAGGCCGGTTATGCGTTTTTATAAAGCCTCGTGTATCGGCAGCCTGAGAGTCACCAACAGCCCTCCACCATGCGCAGATTCTGCGGCGCAATTTCCTCCGTGACTTTCCATTATTCGCCTCACCATCGGCAACCCAAGGCCAGAGCCGCTTTTTACAGCGGCGCGCGCTGATTTCGCCCGGTAAAAAGGCTGAAAAATACTTTCCAGCTCTTCTTCAGCTACTCCGTCCCCGTAGTCACGCACACGGATTACCGCCTCCCCGCCCTCGCAACTCAGTATAACCTCAACTTTACTTTCAACCGGAGAATAACACGCCGCATTATGAATGACGTTCCGCACCGCGCGAGCCAGAAGCCTGGAATCTCCCATTACGGATACATCATCGCCTTTGAGTTCAATGCGCCCGCCGCCTTGACTCCATTCAAAATTTTCGGATTCTGTCACGGACGTCAGAAGTTCTTTCAACGATATTTTTTCCAGGCAGAGTCCCTCGGAAACCTCAAAACGTGCCACGCCTAGCATTTCTTCCAGCATGGCATCCATATGATGTATATCGTGCTTTGCCTGGTTCAATGTAAATTCATTGGCTTGCCTGTCTTTTATTTTTTTCTCCATAAGGGCAAAAGCCAGGTACAGTCTTTGCAACGGCGAACGAAGTTCATGGGAAATATCCGCCAAAAGATGCCTCTGGTTTTCCAGTGATTTTTCTACCCGTGCAGTCATGACATTGAACGCTGCCCCAAGTTTTCGCAATTCATCGCGGCCGGAGGTGATGGAGTCGTCTATTCTTACGGAAAAATTTCCCTGGGCTACCTGCTCCGCCGCTTTATTCAGCGCGCTCAGAGGAACCATAAAATTACGCACCAGCATGTAACTGACCGCCGCGCCAACTATCGCCATAAGCAAAAACAAACGGCGCGGCAGAGGCGTGCGAAGTTCGTCCCAGTCTTCGTAAGGCTCCTGCCTGCTGCGCAGAGTGGTGCGCCCCGAAGCGGTTGTCGCGGTCGCGACCAGAGGCGGCGCTATACGCACCCGCGCGTCGTTTACCGTCACAACAAAGCGATCAGCTGGTTCCGTGTAATCCATGCTGTTCATTGATACGTAAATATCCAGCCCGCTATCAAGCTCTTTTTGCCGCGCCCAGGCAAGCACAACTTCACGATTGTCATCCGATAAAGAAAGGTCGGCTAGTTTTTCAAACGCTTCGGCCAATTCCAGCGTGATTATTTCCAGCCTTGCCCTGCGCTCCTCAAATTCAGACTCAGCACGATACACGCGGGCTGTTTCAAACCATCGGTCAAACCAATAAATTCCAAACGCCGGAAGGAAAAGCGTCGCTAAAACCACGAGATAAATTTTCCAGAAAAGCGGAGAATGTCTCATTTTAGCGCTGCGAAAAACGCTCTGTTTTTTCGGCAGCCGAAGGGAGAACGTACATAAAACCTTTGCCATAAAATGTTTTTATTCTGCCGGATCCGCATGGGTAAGAACCCAGCTTTTTCCGCAAGCGGCTGATGTACTGGCTCAAAATTCTGTTATCGGTGCTGTAGTTATCCTTCCAAATATATGTGAACAGCTTTCCAGATGAGACAGGGCTTCCGGCATTCCTCACCAGCATTTCAAGCAACTTGAATTCAATGCCAGTTAAATTGATAATTTTATCCGAATTCAAGAGCTTTGCGCTTCCCGCCGCTTCGTTAAGTTCGATATCACCGACGTGAAATTTATCGTCAGCTTCCGCGCAATGAGCATTTTTCCCAGAGCGCCGCAATACAGCATTAATACGCGCCAGAAGCTCGTCAGGCTCGAAGGGCTTGCAAATGTAATCGTCAGCGCCGGAATTCAGCGCGGTTATTTTATCTGAAGAGCCGCCACACCCAGTCAGCATCACGGTAGGAATATCAAAAGACGCGGCGCGAATTGTTTTTAATACGTCTATTCCGTTTTCGTTCGGCATAACTACGTCCAAAACCAGCATATCGTATGAAAGATACCCGTCATCCGCCTGCAAGCACGATAACGCGTCCTTTGCATTATGAACGTAGTCTGCTTCTATGGCATTACTTTCTAAAAAAATTTTCAAGAGCCTGCACAGCGAAACATCATCATCGACCAACAAGAGTTTCGGCAAAAAATTTCCCTCCCATAACAGGTTGCGTTCTATACTACTCACCTATTATAGCAATTTGCACAAACGTTTAGTCTGAATCAAAGTGAAACAAAGGTGAAACATCAGTAGTCATCGGTAAGAAGTTTATACATAAAATAGCCAACGGCTATATATACAACAGGCGAAAGCACTTTGTTTTTTTACTGAACTCATTTCAGCGGTCGAGCTTTGGTATGTTTGATTTTGCAAGGGAAATTTGTGGTGAATTTTTATTTTGCAGGAGAGCAGCCTTGCGGCTGCCCTCTGTATCAATGATATTCTAACTTATAATTGCACCCTTATCGGCAGACGACGCCAGTTTAGCGTACGTACGCAGATATCCCCAAGGAATATCAGGTTTGTTGTTAACCCATTTGGCGCGACGACGCTCAAGTTCTTCTGGTTCCACGAGAAGATTTAAGGCTCCGTTTGGCACGTCTATTTCAATGACGTCCCCGTCATAAACAAGGGCTATCGGTCCGCCATCAGCGGCCTCAGGGGATACATGCCCGACAAAGCATCCATTATTGGTGCCAGAAAAGCGTCCGTCCGTTACAACCGCCGTGCTTTCAGCAAGCCCCCGGCCGTAAAGTAGCTTCATACACATAAACATTTCTCGCATACCAGGACCGCCTTTTGGCCCTTCGTAGCGAATTACGATCACGTCGCCTGGCTGTATCTTACCGTCAATTATAGCGGTGTTCAACTCTTCTTCGCGGTCAAAGACGCGTGCCTTGCCTTTAAAACTGTGTAGATCGGATTTATACGCACCAGGTTTTGTAACCCCAGAATCAGGGGCCAAATTACCTCTAAGGATGGCTATACCGCCGGTTTTATTATAGGCAGTTTCAGGGGTGCGGATAAGATCAGGCTCACCGCGATAGCGATGTTTGTAGTTATCAAGATTTTCACCGATCGTTTTCCCCGTGCAGGTCAAGGCGCTGCGGTCTATAAGGCTGCCAAGATTGGCCATAGTCTTTGGAATGCCTCCGGCGCGGTGAAAATCTTCCACATTGAACTTGGACGATGGGTTGACCTTTACCAGGTGTGGAGTAGTTTTATGCATTTCCTCAAAAAGCTTTAGCGCGGATATATCAAGTTCTGCCTCGTGAGCGATGGCAGCCAGGTGTAATACGCAATTAGTACTGCCGCTGATAGTTTGAATGACGCGAATGGCGTTGCGCAACGAGGCTTCGTTTATAACGCTACGCGCTGTGATGCCTTTTTTTACCAAGTCGCAGATTTGGCGGCCTGAATCGTAGGCCACGCGTTTGCGATCTGCCATAACGGCTGGAATGAGGGCGCTGCCTGGCAGGCTCATTCCCATGGCTTCAGATACGCACCCCATCGAATTGGCCGTACCCATAAAAGAACAAGAGCCGCATCCTGGACAGCTTACGTCTTCAATAGCCATAAGTTCTTCTTGAGTTATTTTTCCGGCCTGATACATGCCTCTGGCCTCGACACAGGATGTGGCGTCAGTTTGGCGACCGTCAAAAACCTCGCCACCTTGCATTACACCACCGGTAACCACAATCGCCGGGATATTGAGCCGAGCAGCTGCCATCAGCATACCAGGCACTATTTTGTCGCATGAACCCAGCAACACCAAGCCATCCATTCTGTGGGCTTGAGCTATCAACTCTATTGAGCTGGTAATTATCTCCCTTGTTGGGAGTATATACTTCATGCCGATGTGTCCTTCGGCGATGCCGTCACAGGCCGCGATCACTCCAAATTCAACTGCAGTGCCGCCCTCACGGTAAATTCCCTTTGTTACGTGTTCTGCCAGTTCTTTGAAATTTTGATGACCAGGAACAAGATTTGTCCAGGAATTAGCAATACCTATAAGCGGACGCCCTGTTAATTCATCGTCCGTAAAGCCCATCGATTTATACAATGAACGGGCAAATCCGTTTTCTAGTCCCGAAATACTGTCACCGCTTCTGAACTTATTAGAATTCATAAATTTCATTCCTCCATCTTAGAGCCGTTGGCTCTTTTATGAACAAATTTTTATGCGTGCTACGCAAAGCTACGGTTCACCATAATATTTTTAGCCTCGAATTTCATGTTCACGATTATGCGAACCGCTATATATTATAAGTAGGAAATCATTTGCCAGCGCACAGAAAAGCGGGAAATAAACCCGGCGTTTGCCAGGTTACTTAAAGCATGGCATGACAGCTACCTGTCATTTCAGCTTAGTTGCGAAAATCCTCCAACAAGGCTAAAACCGCATCGTACTTTTCTTGGTCAACCAAATCACCTAAAAACATATCGTGTACTGGACGTGTAGCGGCGGCAAATGGAGCAACGTCAATTTCGTTTATAACCATGCCATACTCTATCAGGTAGTCAAGGTAATAAACGTGCATCCTGTCGTTCATATCCCTCATCCATTGCTGCGCCTCGACAGCCGCCTCGCGAACCACCTGTTGGAGATCGGCGGGAAGTGAGTTGAACCAGCTCAGTGACACCAGCAGCGGCGCAGGAGCGTAAACGTGCCCGCTCATAGTAAGATACGTTTGCACTTCAAAGAAAGAACTTGAATAGATATTCACAACGGGGTTTTCCTGAGCATCCAAAGCACCCTGCTGCAATGCGGTAAAAAGCTCGCCAAAAGCCATCGGCACCGGGTCAGCCCCCATAATCCTGAACGCCTCCATGTGCATAGGGTTTTCCATGGTTCTGATCCTTATACCCTGCAAGTCTTCAGGAACGTTGATTGGCCTTACGTTGTTTGTGATGTTCCTCATGCCATGCTCAAACCACGAGAGACCAAGCAGACCGATGTTCGTCATGCTGAGCAGCAGCTCGTCGCCTACGACACTGTCGGTGATCATTCGCCCCTCTTCCAGGCTTTCAAACAGGAATGGCAGGTCGAATATCGTGAAAGCGTTTGTGAAGCCAGATAGCGGAGCAGACGTAATAGCTGCAAACTGTATAGTATTCAGCATCATCCCTTCAACTATATCCCTTTCGCTTCCAAGCTGTGCACTGTGGAATACGTCAAGGCGGATTCTGCCACCGCTCTTTTCGTACATCAAATTACCAAACTCTACCATACCCATGACGATAGGGTGCGTTGGGGTATTTGCCGATGCCAAAATAGCGGTAAACACTTGGTTAGATGCGTTTGCGACAAACGGTGTGCTGCATACCAACGCCATTGCCAAAGTTAGAACTAGAGCTAATGACAACACTTTCTTGATACTCATAACTTAACCTCCTAAAATGTAATATATTTTGCACAACTTCCGCGCTGGCAAATGAAACTCTAAAAACTAGCTATTCTACCGGACTAGGCCAAGCAGCCTAGGAATAGTCATCGCGATAGGCTCGTAGTAAGTAATGATAAACAGTGAAATTATCGATGCCAGCAACAATAGGCCTATCTTTTTCAAAATCTGCTCCATAGAGATGCCGGCAATTCCGCAAGCAACGAATAAATTCACTCCAAGCGGCGGCGTAGAAAGGCTTATCGCAAGGTTTACGATCATGATAATACCGAAGTGAACCGGATTGACCCCAATTTCCACAGCAATGGGCAGAAGGATAGGCGTCAGGATAATGATTGATGCTAATACTTCCATGAAGCATCCGATTATCAACAGGAAAATATTAATGATAAGCATAATTACAAGCGGGTTGTCGGAGAGGGAAAGGATAAATGTCGCGATAGCGTCTGGAATTCTCTCAGCTGTCATAATCCAGCCAAAACCTGAAGCTGTGGCTACAAGCATCATAACCATCGCAGTGCTCCTGCCAGCCGCCATTAAGACTTTGGGGATATCTTTCATGGACAGTTCTCTATAGACAAATACCCCTATAAAAAAACCATACGCGACCGATACCGCTGCCGCTTCTGTAGGTGTAAAAATCCCACCGTAAATGCCGCCCAAGATAATAATCGGCATTATAAGCGCAAAGAACGCTTGCCTAAACGCCTTCCATACCTCTTTCCATGAGAATTCGGCATTCGCGTCTTTTCCATAGCCATTTTTCCTTGCAACTATGTAACACACAACCATTAAAGAGAAACCCACAAGCAGCCCAGGGCCGAAACCTGCTGCAAACAGCGCCGATATTGAGACGTTGCCGGTGATACCGAAATTAACTTTTGCTATGGAAGGCGGGAAAATAATGCCTATGGCCCCAGCGACGGACAATAGCGCCGCCGAATAGCCTTTATCATAGCCAGCCGCGATCATGGCCGGTATCATTATGCCCCCGATAGCCGCTACAGTAGCAGGCCCGGAGCCAGAAACGCTGGCAAACATCATTGTCGCAAGCACCGCAACCATAGACAATCCTCCGGTAAGGTGTCCCACAAGCGCTTTGCAAAGATTGATGAGCCTGTTAGAAATTCCGCCTGCTCCCATAAGATTACCCGCTACCATGAAAAGCGGTATGGCCAGGAGCGGGAAAGAATCCGCTGCCGTAAATAGCCGCTGCACAACGACGATCGCCGGAATGTTACTGCCAAGCGTTATCGCCACAAAGCTGGATGTCGCCATTACCGCCCATATGGGAAAACCTAACACTAGAGTAATAGCTAAAGTGACAAACAAATAAACCGCCATAAGACGAATTGTCTCCTTCCGTAACTACTTCAGCCTTCTATATTCTTAGTCTTTGTTGAAATCTCTTATCGTTCCGTAAATATTAATTATGTAGCGCAGGATAAAACATGACATACCAATGGGAATGGCGAGATACATATAAGCGATGGGCATACGCATGGCTGGGGTTAACTGCATTATTGAAAAATTAAGCTGCACTAAGCGCACGCCAAAGTGAAAGATTACGCCGCACAAGATTATCCCACATACCATAACGAAAATAGACAACGCTTTCCTGATTTTCTTGGGCAACAGAAGCGTAAAAGCCCCTACTCCAATGTGTGCATAAGTTTTTACACCATATGCCCCGCCCATAAAAGTCGTCCAGACAAGAAGGTACCTCGAAACTTCTTCAGTCCAGGGGAGCGAGGCACCTATCCAGCGGAATACTACTTGTATAAATACCACCACTGACATCACTGCAAGGAATACGACACAACAATATCCTTCAAAATTATCAAGAAATTTTTTCGCCGTACTCAAAATCGCACCGCCTAACTTTTTGATAAAGCCCGCATTTTAAATTATACAGCCTAATTATAACATTACAATGCCTACTCCTGAACGGCTTCAGCGGGGCAATACATTATTTTTCTATTTTTTCAAAGAGTCAGTAATTTTTTGAACTGACTTTGATACGTAATCTTCGTTAACCATCTTTTCCAGCCAATTAGGTTGAAAAATTGCCTCCATCGCATCGTTAAGAGCAATAATTGCGCCGTCGGAATACTTTGCGTCAATTAAGCCGAATGTAATAGCAACCTGCACACGCAGATGCCCCATCATAAACGAAAAAGCAACTTCTTCCGGTACACCGAGCTTTACAATTGCCTCATACGCCTGCTTGATGGCCATAATCATCGGGCCGCCAACAGATTCAACAAGTCCTGGCTCGCAAAGAGCCATCTGCTTAACAGTAACTCGAAACGTCTTGGCAACAGGGCCGAAAATTATGCGTACAATAGACTCGCCTTCGGAGTAGAATTTTTCCTCACCTTTATAGAGCGCGCAAGAACAATCTTGCATCGCCATACCTCCAAAAAGATCAGGTTTGCCATCGAACAGTTCTGTGTTGAATAAATACGGATGGTGCGGATGCGCAACGAAGTATCCGATATCTTCCCGAACCGGCATAACTCCGGCATAAGCCGCCGCCGGGTCAAGTCCGATTATCAGCGCGCCGGGCTTCATTTTGGGAATGATCTGCTCTGAGAGTTTTCCAATCAAAATATCTGGAATAGCAAGAAGTACATAATCCATATCCTTGATAACGTCAAAAGTGGAAATCTCTGTAATGCCAATCTCTTTTAGCTTGTTAATTCCAGTTTCGCTAATTTCACAGAAATAACACTCGTAACGCCCATCAGCCTTAAGTTTGCCGCTGGTTCGAAACCCCATCTTGCCGCCAGCACCTATTACTGCTATTTTTTTCATACATTCCACCTCTTAGCTTATGCGTGATTTTATAAGTGTACGTCTTATGCCAAAAGCAGCTTTGCCGCTTTGACAATATTTGTGCTATCAATGCCGTAGGCTTTGAGCAATTCATTTGGAGTGCCTGACTCAGGAAAACACGTCAAGCCAATGCGAATCAGTTTTGCATACTGATGCTCTGCAATAACCTCGGAAATGGCTGAACCAAGACCTCCATTGATGTTGTGATCTTCAAAAGTTATCGCTCGTTTACACCTGGCCAAAACAGAACAGATAGCGCCAATGTCAAGCGGATTGATTGTGTGCACCTCCACGAGTGTTCCTTTTATACCAATTTCGCGCAACATGTCCATGGCTTGAATTGCCCGGTCAAGCACAAATCCGTGTGTAAAGACCGCAACATCGTTGCCGTATTCGCGCAGTATACGCGCTTTTCCTAACACAAACTCCGGGATTTTCCCTTCCGGAAAGACGACCGGCTCCCGGCCGCTGCCGCTGCGAATATAAACCGGGCCTTCGATATCGGCAACAGCCTTGGTCGCTTGGTATACCTGGCTCTGATCGCAAGGGCAAACTATCTTGAAGTTAGGGATTGAACGTAAAATACCGACATCTTCGTAGAACTGATGCGACACTCCTTCGCGCTCGCCGCCAAGCATACCGGCATTCAGGCCTATGAATCGGACATTCAGATTTGGATATCCTACAAATGTACGCATCTGCTCGCCAGCGCGCATCGTTAAAAAGCCGGCATACGTTGCCACGAATGGAATAGCACCTGATGCTGCAAGCCCTGCTGCTACATTTACGGCACATTGTTCTGCAATTCCGACCTCCACAGAATTTGCAGGGTAGTCTTTGAAGAAATTTGCGGCGCGAGTTGCGAGCATCGAATCTGCAGTTACGAGAATATAACGCCTGTCTTTTTGCGCCAGTTCCGTCATTGCGGCAATGAAAGCTTCTCTTGAGCCTTTATAGTTCATCTTGCAATGCCTCCAAGTTCTTCCGCCGCTTTGCGCCATTGTTCTTCGCTGGGAACTCCCTTATGCCAGGCATTATTGTTTTCCATAAAAGAAACACCCTTACCCTTGATTGTCCTGGCGATGATTGCGCTAGGCTTGGATTTGTTGGCCTTAGCTTTTTCGATAGCGGAGAGAATTTGATCTATATCGTTACCGTCAATGGTCTGAACGTGCCAGCCAAAAGCCTCAAATTTTGCCTCAAAAGGCTCAATGTTACTTACGGAAGCGCAACTGCCGCCAGATTGGTAGCCATTGTTATCTACAAATACAATCATATTGACCGCCCTGTGTTTCGCTGCGGCGATGACGCCCTCCCATGCTACGCCCTCGTTCATTTCGCCATCGCCCATAAGGACATATGTGTAATATTGTTTGTCGAAACGCTGCCTTGCAATTTCCATGCCAAGGCCGATTGAAATGCCATTGCCAAGCGAGCCGCTCACTGCGTCGACGCCAGGCGTACATATACTGGGATGGCCTTGCAGTATACTGCCGTACTGGCGCAAAGTCGGCAGTGTTTCTTCAGAAAAATACCCGCGTTTGGCAAGCGCTGCATAAAGCGCTGGACAGGCGTGCCCTTTAGAAATGATAAAACGATCCCGTTCCGGATTATCCGGATTCTTAGGATCAATGTTCAATTCACAAAAATACAGCGCTGTAATGATGTCAACTACTCCGAGAGATGGGCCTGGATGCCCGTCTCCAGCTTTGTAAATCATATCCACAACGCTAAAACGAATCTCCTTTGCCTTAGCTGAAAGATTATGACTCATTGCTGTCCCCTCCTGGGGAGAGGGGCGCACAGCAACGGTTTTTTTCTCATCATTCGCACACCTCGCGTCTATGCGCTACCCTTATGATCATTACGATCAATGCGGTGTCGTAAATTTTATAAATTATTCTGTAATCTCCTACTCGGATGCGGTACGCAGAATCTAGACTTCTGATTTTTTTACAGCCGGAAGGGCGCGGGCTATCTGCAAGCGACATCACCGCAGATATTACGCGAATCTTTATATCTTCTGGCAACGCGGCAATACTTTTACGAGCAGAGTTTTTAAACTCGACGGAATGAGCCATGCTGTGCCTCGTAGTCTTTGATGATTTCGCTTAAAGACACGGAAGGATCATTTTTGTGCGCTTCAATATAGGCAATATCCGCCGCCTCTTCTTCTTCGTCAATTAGCTCTTCAATGTAGTCTCCAAGCTTCTTTATTGAATGCATCGACAACGCGGACATACCACGCAGCACGTTTTGAAATATTTCCTCTGTAGCCGTTTCAGTTATTTGGGTACTCATCAAGATTTCCTCCATTTCAGCTATATTCTACACCGCACAAATTTAAACCATTCCTCACTTTATCAAAAACGCGCATCCTTAAATCCTGATTCCGATTTGCCAGATTGAGTGAAAATTACGCAGCTTGACTGGTTGAGTTGTTCTCAAATCCTAATCCCAAGCAACGTGGGGAAGAACGTTATAAATATAGGAAAATACGTCAGTAAAAACAAAACAACTAACGAAACTGCCAAATAAGGCAGTATCCTATAGGCTATTTTCTCAACACTTTCTTTAGCAATGCCGCTGGCAACAAATAAATTAACGGCCAATGGCGGCGTTGTCATGCCGATTGATGTATTGACAATGATGATTATTCCCAAAACAATCAGCGGCATGCCAATATTATTCGCGATAGGAACCAGTATGGGGGTAAGAAGCAAAATTACCGCCTGTGTCTCCAGGAAGAGACCTATGACCAACAGAAGAATATTTATTAAAAATAAAATCACATACCTGTTCCCAAATGTATTTAACACGGCTTCGGCAATTTGCGTCGGTATGCCCTGGATCGTCATAAACCAGGAAAAAGGGCCTGAAAGGCTGATTATAAAAAGTATCATGGCCGAAGTTTTCGCCGATTTAACAAAAACTGAATAAAGATTAGACAGTTTTAATTCTCTATAGACAAACATGCTGATGACGAAGGCATATAAGCACGAAACAGCCGCCGCTTCTGTTGGTGTAAATACCCCGCCGTAAATCCCGCCAAGTATAAGTATCGGCATTAACAGGGCAAGGAAAGATTCTCTAAACACCAAAAAAAATTCTCTAAAAGAAAGGCGCGGGGCATTTTTATCCGCCGGTTCGTATCCTCCACAAACAAAGTCATGTATCAAAAACAGTGCCAAAGCAATCATCAACCCTGGTACTATGCCTGAAATAAACATTGTTCCCACAGACACGTTTGCCGTGACCGCGAAAGTTACCATTGGAATACTCGGAGGGAGAATTACTCCAACCGTACCGCTTGCGGCGGCTATTGCCCCAGCAAGATCCCTCGGATACCCCTTTTTTATCATGGCCGGAATTGTGATGCCTCCTACCGCAGCGACGGTGGCGGGGTTCGAGCCTGAAATAGACCCAAAAAACAGCGAAGTTCCAGTTGTTATTTTAGCAAGCGCGGCTGATCTCCTTCTGAGCAATACTTGCATAAAATCAAGCAGCCGCCTTGATATCCCACCTTCGCTCATAAGATTTCCGGCTAGGATAAAAAATGGAATAGCCATGAAGGGAAAACTGTCGATAGATGTAAACATCCGCTGCGGCAAAGCTGGGAAAAGCATCATAAGGTTTTCGGCATAAAACACCACAATCACCGAGAGACCAAACGAAACAGCTATTGGCATACCGATAATCAACAACAGACAAAGAGCGCCAAATAATAATACCGCCATATTCTACTCCCCCTGCCAATTCTTTTTGCCAAATAGCTGCATAGTTGCATGTATAGTGTATCGAATCGTCATAATAATACATCCAATGGGAATGACGGAATATATCATCCACATTGGCCATCTAAGTGAAGGAGTTACCTGACCCATATTTATCTGGTTGTTAAGAATGACAAATGCGAATCTGGCTACAACTATGGTAAATGTAATCATGAGAAGCATTCTGACAACAATTAAAATCTTTTGCATTGCCAACGGCAATAATTCGGTAAACGCCGTTACGCAGAAATGCTCCCCCCTCTTCGCCGCCGCGCCTATGCCGAAGTATGTAAGCCAAATCATGCAATAACGCGTCAATTCTTCCGCCCAGGTAATGATAAAAAGATTTGTAAACCGCGAAAATGTGGCAATACAAATCAATATGCACATAAACGGAAGTAAAGCCGCAATCACGTATTCTTCAAAATTGTTAAGGTATTTCAATATCTTATCCATAGATAAGTACCCCTTTGAGGCATGAAAAAGATATCCAGAGGGAAGCCTCGCCTCCCTCTGGGTTAGAAAAAGTGGAAAAAAAGTTCTGGCCCTATCGCTTTTAAAGGCTTTCTTCTACTATCTGACGAATTCTCTGGATCAGGTCTTGTCTCAGGGTGCCTTCAAAGTCCCTGTAGGTAGCCTGGCTGGCCTGTATCCACGCGTCAAGATTCACCTCTGTTACAAGTGTCCCGCTTGCTCTGATATCTTCAATGGCCTGCTGAGTATTTTCCTGGCTGAACCTCCTCTGCCAGTGCTTTGCCTCTTCCGCTGCCCTGAGAACGGCGCTTTGCTGCGCTTCGCTCATACTGTTAAAGGTTGCCAGGTTGAGCATGAGTACAGCGGGCGAATAAAAAGTACCAGTTAAGGACATAAATCTCTGCACTTCATGCAATCTTGATGTGTATATATTAATGGCGGGATTTTCCTGCCCGTCAACCACACCTTGCTGCAGCGCCATGAAAACCTCGCCCATTGCCATGGGGGTCGGACTTGCGCCGAAATGGCGGTAGGCGTTCATGTGAATTTCGTTTTCCATGGTACGAATTCTTAAACCTACTAAATCTTCGGGGGTTACAATTTCTCTTACGTTGTTGGTAACATGTCTGATTCCGTTCTCCCAGAAGCCCAATCCCAAAATTCCTCCAGAGGCCATCTGATTAAGCAGCTCAGTCCCCACTTCTCCATCCAAAACTTTGTAGGCTATTTCCTTACTTGGGAATAAATAAGGCAAATCCAATACCGCAAAATCTGGGAAGAAGTTAGGGATTGGCCCAGTTGAAATCAAGGCCATTGCGACTGTTCCCATGGAAACGCTTTCAACCAAGTCACGTTCACCGCCAAGCAGAGAACTGGGATGTGTCGTAACAGTAACTGTACCATTTGAATACTCATAAACGAGGCGCGCGAACTCCGCCAGTCCCATTCCGTAATGACTATCCAGCGTCAATGTAATTCCCGCCTGCAGATCAAATCTGCGATCTGCAGCATCGGCCGCAGGCGCCATTAAAACAAAAGCCAGTAAACACATAACTGCCAAACTTTTTCTCAACATAAAACTCTCCTCCTTATTTATTTAACCGGCAATGCCGATATTATGACAATAAACTTAGCATACCACTTTTTCAGCTTTTTTGCCGAGAAATTCCTAATATAGCAATTTGCACAAACGTTTAGCCTGAATCAAGGTGAAACACCAGTAGTCATCAGCAAGAAGTTTATACATAAAATAGCCAACGGCTATAACTACCATAAATTACCGCTCGCATTAAATGGCCAGTCTTCAGGGTTACTTAAAATTTCGATGCGTTCATTTACCTCAGCTTCTTCCTTCATGGCCTCGGAAATCCAGATATTCTCGGTATGGAGACTGTCGCTTATACGGATAATCCGTGGTTTCGCCTTATCGTTGCCAAGGCAGGTTCTTAAAGCCAGTTGAATAGCTTCTCTGTCATTATCCATGACACAGGGAATTTTAACCTGATCAAGGCCGCGAGACGTAATAGCGTTGACATAAGTACCGTCAAAATCTATTTTACCGAACAACCGCTTTGTTGTACTGTGCGCTGCTCCGATACCAAAGGCTACGCCATGCGTTTCGGGCGTGAGATCCAACACAACGGTTCTGAGCACGTCAATGCAGCTTTTTGTGACAAATGGAGTGCAATAGCCGGTACCTGTTACATTTGGATCCATGCCGGTGCCTGAAATATCCTTTCCAATGCGATCAACAACAAGAACATCGGTTTGCTTGAAAAAGAGAATAGGAAGATGCTCCCAGGATTCTTCTAGAAGTTTAGGTTCCTCGTTTTCTATCTCGTTCGGTCTAAGGGCAACCAGTTTGCGAGTTTCATCATAGGCATTTTCCAGTATAGCAAGTCCCAATATAATAGGTGCGTGTTTTATTATTGCTTTGCCAAAAATATGTACCCGGTGAGGCATATACCCAAACCCAAGCTCATGACAGACATCTGCGCCCTCGCGCTTGCCAAGGCCTATAGCTATCATCTTCATAATGCCGCTCTGATAGGTACCATGAAAATCTGTATGGGGTTTGATACGTCCAGCCACTATGATGCCATCCGCACCGGCGGCGTTTTTGTCGATTCGCACATCCTGGCCTTCGTCGTTTTTGCCGATAACCACCGTTTCCATTGATGAAAGGATGGGACAGCCGATAAATTCTTCCCTTACGCCGTAACTTTCAATGAGAGATTTTTGACCTTCCGCCGTAGCTCCTCCATGGCTTCCCATCGCTGGAATCACAAAGGGCTTGGCGTCTTTGGATTTCACAAAATCCGCAATCGCCTTTATAATGACCGCTATGTTGGCAACACCTCGGCTTCCGCAGGTAATTGCTATCCTTTGGCCAGGTTTTATATAATCCCCAAGCTCCGGACGGGCCATCTCGGCGAAAACCACTTCAGGTATTTTTGCGGCTTCTATTTGCCTTTTGTCAAAAAGCTGTCTTGCCTTGATCATCTTAGGAAGGGAGATTTCGGCGCAAAGCTGTTTAATAATATTATTATTCATAATTATCCCCGCTTTATATAGCAATTTGCACAAACGTTTAGCCTGAATCAAGATGAAACACCAGTAGTCATCGGCAAGAAATTTATACATAAAATAGCCAACGGCTATAAGTGATTTTCCCCTCTTTGCCGCAGAATCGCTCCGTAATCAGTGGCGTTAAGCAAATTCTAATTGATTAACGGATACACCATAATTTTCAATTTGAAGAATACAGTCCTGCGTGCCAAATCCGCCGGATTTTGTTATAAGGCTCATGCGTGAGTCTTGAAACATGAACGTGGAATGAACTATTCCAGCTTGAATTTCCTGAATCGGGTAAATTCCATTCTCCCCGACAGCGCGTAAAACTGAAACCAAAGTGTCGCCGCCGAACACCGCAAGAATTCCAACATCAACGGACAGCAGCGAAGCAACCAGCTCTCCCATATTTACCGCGATACGCTCGCGGGCTTGGTTCGGATCAAGACCCATCTCCGCCGCAAGCTGGTTCGTCAGGGTAATATTTTCATGGTCTCTCGATGCCATTATTATCAGCCGCTTATTCTCATTGTACCGTCGCCGCAGCGAATCAATTAATTCGCGCCCTTGATTAGTTTCAGTCAGCCGACTGGTCAATTTCTGTATTGGCGTAAGATCAATCGTTGTAAAGCCACGCCGCGACGCGTATTCAATCTGCTCCAGCGTCGTTGCGTTGATGCTGCCACATGCTACCAAAAGCCCCTCGCCCAATGGATGAACTTCCGGTTTTGAGAGATTCAGGCCTAGCATCTCCGGCAAGTATACCGCGAAACCAGCGCACCCTGCCATTAAGCGCGGAAGCCCCAAAGCTGCTATCGTTTCGGCAATCAAAGCCATTTCGTCTTTATCAGCTGCATCGAAGATTAAAATCTTATCTTTTTGAGCAGCATCTTTCAGCCCATTCAAATCCTGCCGGGTAATCACCTCAGTCCGGCAGCTGGTTTGGCGGGCGACAATATCAGGAACATAGTCATCACGGACGGGATTGAAAGGGTCACTTCCAAACGTTGTCTGACTGACCGGCACGCCTTCAACGTAATGAATCCCTTGTTGAGTTGTCCTGCCCGTCTCTGGATATGCCGGAACAAAAAACACCGGCCCATCAGAAGCGGAGGTGAAAAGTCCTTCCAGCTCGCTGCCTATGTTGCCGCGCATTGCTGAGTCCGTTTTTTTATACACATATGGAATACCTGCCTGCAATGCTGAAATTGCGGCGTCACGAACTCTCTCACGCGCTTCAGAAGGGGGCAAATGGCGGGTTTCCAGATCCAGTACAAGCACTTCCATGTGCTTATCAGTGGGAAGTTTCGTGTTTGTACTGACAAACGTAGATACTCCGGCTTTGGAGAATTGCACCCCCGTGTCCAAAGCGCCGGTAAAATCGTCTGCCAGAACCAACAGTTTGATCATTTTTAAAGGCCGAACTTGTTCTTGGCCATGACTACCGCCATGTCGATCGCGTCCAGGAGGCTTTCTTCGTTAGCTCGACCCTCTCCTGCCTTGCCGAAAGCTGTCCCGTGATCCACAGAGGTTCGGATGACCGGCAACCCCACGGTGGTGTTCACCCCCGACATGGACAGGTAACGGTTAGTCGCGGTATCCAGTTTGAAGCCAGCCAGTTTTACAGGTATATGCCCCTGGTCGTGGTACATGGCAACAACGATATCGTACTGCCCTGCCTGATTTTTAACAAACACCGTATCGGGAGGAACCGGGCCTTCTACTTCGATACCAAGGGCTTTTGCGCTCTCAATCGCTGGGATTATCTCCCGCTCTTCCTCCCACCCGAACAGGCCGTTTTCGCTTGAATGGGCGTTTAAACCGGCCACGCCGATTCTGGGTTTTTTGCAGCCCAGAAGGAGCATGGATTCATGAGCCAGTTTTATCACTGAAAGGACACGCTCTTTTTTTATCCTGTCACAGGCATCTCTCATGGAGCAGTGTGTTGTGACGTGTATGACTTTAAGCGCCCCGCCGCTCAAAAGCATGGCGTAATTTTTAGTGTTGGTGTAATCCCCGAATATCTCGGTGTGGCCGCTGTAGTTATGACCTGCTGAGTTAATCGCTTCTTTATTGATTGGGCCCGTGACGACAGCATGTAAAGAACCGCTCATAGCAAGTTCTATTCCTTTTGTTATATATTGAAAAGAGGCCTCCCCCGTCAGCTTCTGCACTTTTTTATATTCAAAACTGCCTGGCGCCAGAAAGCCCATGTTGATGTAATCTATAGTTCCGTATTCGCCCTTCGCTTCACTGGGGTCTTTCACTTCGCGCAGAGACAGGCCAGTATTCGAGAATTCATTTGCCTGCACCAGCGCCTCGCGGTCGCCTATCACAACAGGCAGGCATTTTTCGTAAACCGCTTGATGCTTCAGGGCTTTCACTGTTATTTCCGAACCTATTCCGGCCGGGTCTCCCATTGTTATACCTATAATCGGTTTCATTTTGCGCTCCTAAGGTTTTTCAAAATTTCCCTGAAGGACAGCTTGAATTTAAAACACTGCCTTCATGCCTAACTGTTCAATGCTTGTATAATATTACTGTTTCCCAAAATGGCAAATCGAGATTTCGATAAAAATGTCGCAATATAGAACAGTCGATTTTAATCATCGCATCACTTTGCAACAAATGGAGTTGGTTGATATGGCAGATAAAATCAGAGTGTTGGGCATTGCTCCATACGCTGGGCTAAAAGAGCTAATGCAGGACATCGCGCGTCAGCGGAGCGACGTGGAACTTGAGGCATACACAGGAGATTTATCACATGGCGTCGAGCTGGCGCTGGAGCATCAGAGGCGCGGGTTTGCCGGCATAATTTCCAGAGGCGGAACAGCTGAGATGATACGGCGCGTTGCCGGTGTTCCAGTCACGGAAGTGAGTTTTTCCGTATATGACGTTCTCCGTGCGATGAAGCTGGCGCAGAATTACGATGGTAAATTCGCTATCGTAGGATTCTCAGGCATTACCAAATGCGCGGAAATACTCTGCAATCTGCTGCAATACGAAGTAAAAATAATAACTATCAAGAGCCAGGAAGATGCCGCATCGCGCCTGGAAACCCTCAAAGAGCAGGGTTTCTCCATGGTGCTTGGCGATACTGTGACAGCAGTCAAGGCAAAACTGACCGGGATGAACGGCATACTGATCACATCAGGCGGAGAAAGTGTTGAAGCGGCCTTCGACCGGGCCGTCGAAATATGCGAAAGCCATAGGAAAAACCTTGAAGAGATAGAATTTCTTCACACTCTGCTTTCCTCGTGCAGGGATGAAATGATGGTATTCAGCGAGAAAGGGGAAATGAGGTTTTCGACATTTTCTACGTCTAAACCAGATGATGAAATAGTGTCGTTCATGGGGAAAAATATTGCGCCTGTGCTTGAGCGAGGCGAGAGAAAATTTCTTAAGCAACAGGCCGGAAAAGCAGACAAATCTGACCGAAAAGTGATCGAATTCTTCGGAAGGGGCTTTTCAACGACAAGCGGGCGATATTGTGCTTTTACAATGAAACAAACGCCGCAGTTGCGCGCTTATAGCGAACAAGGTGTTACGTTTCAAAATAGCGCAGATTTACTGGAGGACGTGAGCAGCGTTTTTTGTAGGAGCAACTCGGTAGGAAGAGGGCTGATGGAAAAAATCGAAAAATGCTCACGCTCAGATCTTCCTGTCCTTATTATTGGGGAGCCAGGAACCGGCAAGGATAAGACGGCAAATTCCATCTACATGCGCGGCAGGTTCAGCGGCAACCCGATAATTTCCATCGATTGCGCTGTCGTAAGCGACAAAAAATGGGGCATGCTTCTCGAAAGCGAGTACTCTCCGTTTCTGGAGGAAAATTTCACGATATACATTAAAAATGTGGAGCAGTTGAACGAAGCCACAAGCGCCTGGCTGGTAAAATACCTTGACGACTACGGCATATGCAAAAAAAACCGCCTGATATTTTCGTGCGTCACAAGGAATAACGCTGAAGAAGCTCTATGCTCCAACCTGAAAAACAAGCTCTCCTGCCTGTTGGTAAAACTGCTTCCTTTGAGACAGCGCCCGGATGACATCCCAAGCCTGTGCAGCCTGTACATCAATGAGATCAACGCCGCGACCGGCAAAGGGGTAATAGGGCTGACGCCTGAAGCTATGACGCTTATGCGGGATTTTTACTGGGAATATAACCTGATTCAGCTTCATAGGGTTTTGACGCAACTGGTTGTTTTAAGCGACTCCTCATACATCTCGGCGGACGAGGTTACGGATATTTTATCGGCCGAGTCTCAACAAAAACAGCAAAAACCTGATGCGGCCGACTGTGTGTTAAACTTGAATCAGCCGCTCAACGAAATAAACAGAGACATCGTTGAGGCGGTTTTGAGCGAAGAAGGAATGAACCAGTCAAAAGCTGCGCGCCGCCTTCAGATAAGCAGAAGCACCCTCTGGAGAATGCTGAGAAAATAAAACACTACGCTGAACCAAAACAACTGAGGTTACCATACCAAGTTCAACGATTGTGTTCTCGTCCATGAGGGTATGCTGGCCGCGTTGAAGCTCTCGCATTACTGCGTCTAATTGCTGTCTTTCGTAAAGGCGTATGTTTGGAGTGCCTGCAAGGGCGTTTGTCAGCATATTGGTGATAATTCTTGCATCGTCTGCATTTAGGCCATTGGCACTACCAGCATATATAGCAATCCCTACACGTATCCTGCCGTCATCGGTTTCGCTGGCTAGTGCCACAAAAAAACCTGCGGATAGAGTCACAAATAAAAAAAAGACAAAATGATTTTCGTATAAGTTTTAGCCATTGTAACCGTCCTCTAAGGGCACAATTTTAAGCATGGTACTATTATAGCTGTTTGCAAAATCACCAACAAATACCCGTCACGTAAATTAAGGGCTTCATAGCGGCATACCTTGTTCATAATAATGCAAATCGCTATGTTACATCTCAATCATGCAACGCCATTTCTTGGCGATGTTGAGCAACGCGCATAGCTTCTATTTTTCTAAATCCTTCTTCGGCATTTCTATTAATCTCTGTAATGCGCTCTTCAACGGTCGCATCTTTTAATCGCTCGTAGTTCCAAGTCCGCATTTTTCGTATATCCTCAAGCGTGAAATCTGGGCTAAGTTCGGGCATCGGTATGTTATGAATCATACTACTCACCTCCAATAAGTATTGACGGAGTATAAATTAGCGGGGAGTTATAACCCCCTAGCGTTGATATAGCTTTTACGCCAGTCATTGTTTTGTGGTTTACGATGTGTTGAAAATTCCATGAGACAATAATATCGCATCCACTCGTTATAGCGCCAGCTATATGCTGGCAATCATCAAAGCTCTTTTGACTTAAAATATCAAGCTCAACAAACTTACTGGCTATCTCAATGTCATGAGAATCTATAGCAATGCGAGTATAATCTACTTCTGAAAGGTATCGAAACAGCCTTTCTTGTTTATCTTTTTTGCAGCGCTCCAATTCATCAACCACCACATTGGATATCACTATCTCAAATTCTCCAGCTTTGATTTTCTCCCAAAGCTTATGAGTGTCAATGTATTTTTCGCCTCGTGTCGCCGGACAATGATAATGTCATAGTGTAACGGGACAGAGAAAATGTCACCCTCCTCAATGATAATGGGGGCATGAAAAATGTGGGTGATATCAAATTGGCGGTAAAACAAGCGCGCAAA
>Ga0136643_10001016_pt1 | contig 33224 bp, 26 predicted proteins | sample TergutLab28metaG_FD_96883 | JGI IMG/M metagenome (GOLD analysis project Ga0136643, IMG submission 96883) | Labiotermes labralis P1 segment gut microbial communities from Petit-Saut dam, French Guiana - Lab288 P1 (version 3) (version 3) | ecosystem: Host-associated > Arthropoda: Insects >...
GGGTGATAAAGTCGAGAAGAATGAGATGGGCAGGGCATGTGGCGCGTATGGGGGAGGAGAGAGGGGTGTATAGGGTCTTGGTGGGGAAACCGGAGGGAAAGAGACCACTGGGGAGACCTAGGCGTAGATGGGTGGATAATATTAGGAAGGATCTCCAGGAGGTAGGATGTGGTTATGTGGACTGGATTGTGTTGGCCCAGGGTAGGGACAGGTAGCGGACGCTTGTGAGTGCGGTAATGAACCTTCGGGTTCCGTGAAATGCGGAGAATTTCTTGACTAGCTGCAAACCAGTTAGCTTCTCAAGAAGGACTCTGCACCATGGAGTTAATAAGTAAGTAATGTACAAACAAGAAAACAAAAACATTATTATAAATTGCATAGTTCGTGAAATCTCACTAATTTAAAATATACATTCATATTTTGACTTTCAAAATCACGTACTTAAGGTCTCAGGATGGTCAGTACGACCGAAACATGCAGCGTGTACTGACACGACTAATAACATTTGTGTCTGAAGGCAGCGCGTATATTAATTGTAAACAAACAACCACATAAAGATTATAGTCGGATAATACTGCAATAGCAGTGTTCCTACAACAATACTGTACTTCGGGGCCATTCTTTTGTTTGACAAATAACAGTCGTGTACTGTCGGCCCGCTTAACGTGTTATCGTGGCCAGCTCATTCGTCTGCTCACGTTCGTGACGGTGACGTGATATTTGTCGGGTAACATACGGACAACGTACTATGACGACGTAGAATCCGACAAAGGTTCAACACCAAGCATAAGAAAAGTGGGTCCTATTGACGATTCTAACACCTCTACCTGGCTGACACTCTGAAATCCCCTTACCTACCATACATTTTAATAGGCTCTTATCCCCATTTCCTTCCGACTTACAAGTTACCACATTAGAAGTGTTTCCCCAACCAAAAATCTCCATCCATGCCGCATGTTCAACCAGTCCTAACTTTCTCCATGTGAGTACCCTAAAAATTCTGCACAGCTCACAAAATCCGTCATTCATATCCTCCATTTCCCACTCACTTCATACAACTTGGGTTCAAATGCTTTCAGAAACAGCCTGCTTAAAATTTCACATTTCCCAAACTACAAATTTCATGTAGTGGGGTTCTCCTTGAGCAGGCAACAGCTGTTTCTGTCTCTTATTCCCAGGAATGACACAGAAGGGTGCGAAGACAAGTGAACGATGTTCCCGGGCTTATAAATCACAACGCGTTCCCTTTTAACGCAACTTCTCATTTTCCCAGACACTAGCTCCTGCAGCATTCTTCCAGAAATACCTACATTTTCGTCAGTTTTTAAAGAAATGCTTCCAATACGCCATTTACTACATGTTTCAACTTTGGTACTTGGCAGGGAGGGGCGGAAGAAACAGCTGGGACGTTAAAATAGGCTTTCTCCTCCATCTACATCCAAGACTGCGCACAGCCAAACGTATCACAGTTCCCCCATGTTTCTTCGTGGCAAGTGCTTGTTCAAGCAAAGGGACATACTTTACCTTCATCTTGCCTGTCTTTTCTTTCCATACCTGAAAATATGGCTCCACCAGCCATCACTAACTGGCAATCACCCACAATTATTATACAATCAATGCCATAACCATTAACAAAAATGTCAACCTCATGATTTATATCGTAAGCAAGATGAAGGAATGCAAAATTCAAACTGCTTCCACGATAATGAAACTTCTCCACTAAACCCTAATACCTGAATGCACACAACTCTCAGCATAAATGTGACCAATAAAACTCACAAGTAAATTTACCATGTAATAGAGTAAAATGAAGGGAATGCTGCATATCACAGGTGGCTTCTTTGAATTCTCTCCTCGCAGGAAAAAGCACTCAAGAAAAACTGCCAACTATATATAATCCTTCCATTGTTTTTAGGTCCACGCCGTTTTTACTCAATCAATGTGTGTATGTGTGAAAACATAATGCCCAGCTACAAATACAAAATTTCATTCGTGTTACATGGGGGGGGTGAAACTTAGCCTCTCTTTTAACGGGCGAACAATGACTATGAACGCTCGAGGAGAGATTCTGAAGCGGCAGTTTTGACCTCGTGAAGAGGCGTAGCGGTGTAATGAAACTGATACAATGAAAGAACCGTTACTCGGTGTCTAGGACCTGAAGGTTGATGAAAACATGAATATTAGCTGGACATGTAACGCACACCGAAAAGCTATACGTATATGACACAGCCTCTTATCCAGAAATTCCCCCGCAACAGCTATTTTGGAAACCTCGTCGCTGACTGACGAATATAACATGTATCTGGAGATCAACGGCGTTAAAATGGTGAAACGGATCCGGCAGCGGGTATCTGCGAACACGGCAATGCGTCTTATGTTCCTTTAAAATGGTGACGCACAGCTCTTACACATGTGAAGACACAAGGGAGTTATTTTGATTGGGGGCACTTCAGTAACACTTCACAATCTACAATCATAACTCAAAAAATGTCAACTACGTACTCGTCCTTGACGTGCCCATAATTACAGCGTTCCCTACTGGAACACCGATGAAAATGGCTGCGTCAAAACGCACAAATTCTGGGTGCTGTGCTGTTCAGTTTAAGCTGCTATGTTTCCTGTAAAATAAGCACGAAAGACGGGACGCAAAATACACACATCTAGTTCGACGGAACAATATCTTCAATAAAAACCCCCCACGGGAATCAACAAGAGCTGCTCTCTTCCACTACAGCACAGTATTCCACATGCGAATAAAAAATAACATTGTTATATAATGCATATTTCCACCAACACGACTCTCTGCATTCCAAATGCACACACAAGGCACCATACTTGCATCGAAGAATTCATAACAAGGTTCCACCTTCGGTTTAACAATATGATGGTTTAAAGATTCCAGCTGTCGGGCATCACGCAGAGTCGACCGGTACACTTGCCAGCGTTACAGAGCAGCTTTCTTGAGCCACAAAGACCCAGAATGTGAGGAATAAACACCTCACCAAAGTCGCTAATCTACACAGCATCATACATCGGCTTGTATCTCAACAACACATCTGCGGAAAATAAGTCTGCTAGCCCCTTTAAAGCACAACCGCAATTACTCGTATATTAACCGAATACACAGTTCTTCCCACCGACCTGTATGTTAATCAGACAATTCGGTAAGACAGTACGTAGGAATCTCGGACGTTTTCTTCGTCGGACATTCCTCTGCTATAGTGGGGGGGGACTGGGGAAGGTACGGGTTCTTTTCTTCATGCCTACTTCAACTCTATTCTTAGGAATGCTACACTGACAAGAATGCCAAATGCATCGCCGTAACTTCCCCCCACATACACACACACACACACAAAATACTACGCTACACACGTCTATCAAAAGTTTGTTCCGTTTGTATAATCAAAGCAACAGCGATGTGACTCCACTAGCAGAACGAATCTTTTAGACCTCAGGATGCGTCGCTGATGTCCACGCAGTTCCCGTAAGGACCCCATGGATCCCCACATGGAGACAGGATTGTGTGATGGTACTGTACATGTCTCAACCTTCCGTATTCGACGGCCTAGAATAAATCTGGAACCCTCCCCTCTTGAGACCGGCCAGACAGTCTTTACCACACGGCACTACCAACCTTAACACACATCGGATAAAATTACGGGCATAAACAAGCGGTCAAATCTCCCTCCTCTCTTCAATGCTACATAAACACACAACACGTGTGGACAAATGTCAAAGTCCACCCCATGCTTAGTTTAATAAGAACGATCTAATCGGTTTATAATCGTTGTCAAAATGGCGCCATGGACCGCTTCTGACTTTGCATTGCAAATTGCTTACCAATCTGCAACGTCTAAACAAAAAAAGTTGCAATTTATTACACAAAAACTGCCAAGCAATATTACTGTCCTGGCTCTCTCGAATTCATGTTGCTTGCTAAACTGCATCAATACGTTTACAACTCTCTCACCTTCTGCCGCTGAGACGCCTGTGCATAAAACACAAAAAGAAATAGTAAACAGATTTAACATGGAAATGACAAAACATACGAATAGCTCTGTTTGGTTGCTATGGACTCACGCCGTCCTGATACGTTGTGGCAGGCAAGCAGAGGAGCAGGAGGTGCAGACCTGTCAGGAAATCCGTATGCCTAAAGAAAACTTGGCACAGAACACTTTATAAACACTGGCACCTCAATAACCAACACATTCACAACAACACCACCACGACAACCAAAAAAACACCTAAAACAACGACACTTCGGAGCACCACCAATATTCTTATTCCCTTGGCAGTAGTGGCACCATCAACATACCGTTTGAAATGTTCTCTAATCCGATCCTCGCGGATATTCTCCGGCAAATTCCCAACCCAAAGGTGACGAGTCTCTCTAACCATCTTGCTCCGAACTCTTCATGAGGGACGCTTTACGTTGCTTCCATCGACAAAATTACGTACGCACACATAATATTTCCCGTCGAAACCGCACGACACATTACTCCTCTGCTTCAACACACTACTCTACAGCGAGTGACGTCACCATGGCGGGATCAGAACCAAAACCTTCCTAGACTCGCCGACCGTACTGCCACGCTTCCAACGTGAAACACACAAGCACCAGAGCGAGTCGGTACGTCGGTCGGATGAGTCCATTTTACGTGAATTCAAGTGGAGGGGTGATGGGTGATAATGAGGGGATCGGAACGGGTCGAAGCAAACGTGCAGCCACTCTTGACAGACAAAAATCTAAAAAGGTTTCAAGTGGATGGGTTGGGTAGAAGGAGTCAGAGGGGATGATGCTGTGTTTTCTTTCCGTTTCCAACAGATGTGTCTCGCGTTTTGAAGGATATAACAAGTGCACCAAACCCTATGCTAAACATGTCCAAGAAATTACTGCGCGCTACCATTTCCTGTGCTGACTAGCGTAAATTAAATACGATTTTTGTTTGATGAAAAGCCACAGGGAGGTACAAACGATGTTAATAAATTAATCGCTATATGTCGTGATTGGTGATGGATGTGTGTTCATGCTTCCACTAGACTACAACGCCGTACTGTCTTACTAACAATATAATGGGCAGTGCTAATCGTACACCTAACAGGCATGTCGTTACGAATAAACACAGTTTTCCAGAGCGCCCATTAGCCGAATAAGCATTATAACTGTCAAGTTCTGGTTGTTGTTGTTGTTTTTTTTTTTAAGATACGGACCAAACTTCAAAACTTGATTCCGATCAGGTGCACTTTTGGAACGCTAACAGCTCAGTTGTACGGCTCGTGTAAAAATTTTATGAACGAAGGGTAAACTTACAGGTACAGTACATTTGTCTCTGTGCACGCCACAAAGTCAAACAGGTGTAGCTGTAGCTCAGCCTCAGCACGAGATGAAGATGGCTGGTCAGCTTCACGTCCCGGCGGTTTTACTCGGAAAAAAAAAAGAGCTTCCAGTATCACTGAATAGGGGGACGCGAAGCTCGAAAACCTGGTCTAGACATTCTGGTACAAGTCTCGACCCTGCTAAAATTCCAACCCCGCATTTTCCAGAACGTAGCCCAGTCATCATAGTAACTATTCAAGCCTAGCACCCACTGAATACCTACTTTTCATTATGGACGTCACTCTTATATCTCGTTGTAGATTCTACCACGATTTTTCTTCCCCCCAGCGCCACACTTCCAAGTGGGCCAGGGCCTCCTCATTGTCGAGGCTTCACGATCACAAAAACACACACTACACTCGGCAGGACTCCTCTGGACTAGTGATCGGCCCGTTAAAGAGACCTCTACCAGACAACACACAACACTCACAAGAGACGGACATCCATGCCCCCGGTGGGAGTCAAACCCACAATTCCATCAACCAAAAACCAGGACATTTGATAGCAAATAGGTAGCCGGGGAGTGGAGGTGGGAGAATAAAAGTAAAAAAATGAGAGTCATTTATTAATATTATAGAAGGGTATATAACAAAGCAATAATACTCAGGCACTCAAGTCACTTACTGATTTTTTCTTTACATATCTGTTGCTCTGTAATCACTAATTTGCGATTTTCCTTCCCCTTTCCTAATCCTTGTTATTGTCCTGAAACTATGGATGCTTCCTCCCATAGTCGAAAAGTCAACATGCTGACAGTATTGACAGATATACTGTATTTCTGCGATTTGGAATAACCCAGAACATCTGACGTTCCGAACTGAATTTTTCGGGACACCGGGACAGAGCTCCAAAGCCCCATAAAACCAGGACCGTCGGCAGAAAACCGGACCGAATGGCATTCATACATATTTATTTCCTACACTGGACCCACTCCACTGTTGCACCTTCGTGTCCCCAGACTGTGGGTGATTAAGACAAGTGTCTGATTTAGGCGCACTATACGTCACATTCCTAAACGGTTCCATGCACGAATTCGCACGCAGGCTCAGTGCAGACTCTACAGTACTTCCGGAGCTAATCGCGGTACTTCGTGCCGTAAACATGCGTACGTCCGCGCATCAGACTTTTCACACGCATATCTTTCGTTTGCTTAGGTTGTGACGATGGTGTGTGTTATTCAGAGATACTTTATTTAAACTGGTCTGTCGTTATTATGTAACAAAAACAGCACGTTAGGATGCAACGCTCACTTCCGATAATGCAGCGTTGTAATTGCCTATTTGACGAGGGACAAAAGCCAACGAAAAAAGGAGTGCCTCTGATAATTGACAACTGTCAGTACAGAAACCAGCAGACCCGGTTATTCCAGCATAGTCTACAAGTGGGGTTTTGTATTTAAATTGGTCTAATTACGCAGTTCTTGAAATTCATTGCCCCTCCACGCTTGGAGAAAGAAATCACTTTTTTTTTTTGCAACAGATCTGCTTCCAAATGCAGGCAAGTCTTGTCTAATGTAAAATTTGGTTCTTATATAAAGTAACAAAGTTTTCTTTTGTTTTTAAGTTTATATAAAGAAATAACATTCCCCGACGCAGGATTTGAGCTGTTCGAAACGGGAAGACCACGGTATGTACTTCAATTCCTTATTTCACGAATACTTTCACTAGATTTATTGGAAGGTGTATGCGGAAGTGTACAAATGCGGAAATCCTCGCGGCGCGATACGAAACTCAACATATATGTCCAACGATCACCAACGTACCACCTTCTACGCGAATGCTACTTTAGTGCCTGTCCGTACACGTATTGGCGTGGGAAGTGTTCATTTGTAGAGTCTCCGCTAGAGGAAGTATAGTTCAGTACAGAAAAAAGACGTGCTTCATCATGCTACCGTTAGGGGGCAGCATGCCCTATAACAATTCAACATGTCGTCAATAACAAAAACGAATTCGATGTGGTAGACTGCTGTCGGAGAAGCTAGTGGTTTCTTACCTGGTCACATTTCCCACATTTTATGGAACCCGAAGTTTCATTACCGCGTTCAAAAGGTCGTACCACATGTCCCAATACGCATTTTATTTCGTGCAGCAAATCAATCCTGCCCACACCATCCCGTCTTTCTTGACAGACCGTTTTAATATTGTCCTCCCATCTACGGCTTAGTCTTACAAACTGCCAATTTGCTGCAGTTTCCCCTCTAAAGCCACGCATAACTTTCTCTTCTCCCACATACATTTCACATGCCATGTCTTTCATATTATCCTTAATTTGCTGACCCAGAGTGTAAATCATAAATCTCCACATTGTGCAGTTTTCTTCAGTCTTATGGTACTTCCTCTCTCTTGGGCCCAAATAAATAAAACTCTTAATTATTAAAAATAAAATAAAATGTTTTGAGGTGTTTCTGGCTCTCTCACCCTGCCCAACAGATGTTCATCAAATTCTCTTTCAAACATATTTTATGGGAAACACCTCACATGCAAATTCGTATTCTGTATAATTTTTAATAAAAATGTTGGGGCTACCTACAGAGCAGTTCTTCCAGTATTCATTCAACTTCATCAGATCTCCACAGTGCTTCTGAAGCCTGTTTAATGATGGAACTTTCAGATTAAAAGTTACTGCCCTCAGCATAGTGATGCCATATAATCTGATTAACAGGTACCAATGTTTTGTAGAAGCCTAAAGCAGTAAACTCCACCATAGGTAGGGTGTCCACATTTCCTTTGCTTTGTGGACACGTCCTATTTTTTAAATAAATTTTAAATGCCCAGGACCTTTTCCTTAGTATTAATGAAATGCCCCTTACTCTGAATTTCATTCTTACATACACATCATATTAAGACCTGCAAGAATGAAGTCTTGCAAATTTTTTGAAACAAGAGTATGTTTCTATACATTACCTAATGGCATCACAAGTGAAAGATAATGAGAAGGGAAGATATTAGGCATTCCAGTTTAACAATATTAGACGATATTTTGTGGACTTACCATTTGTGTTGTGACACACCATGTCTTTGTTACGTTATTAGGGCTGCACATTAAATGACTGGCTATTGGATGTTAATCTTTGAAACTGAGTCATGACAGGCCAATTATAATACACAGAATAAAAATAAAGGCAATAAAAGAAACATACAAAAATCGCCTATGTTATGCTCTGCTACTGGTTCACATCTATTCAAACCCTGGATCAAGACAAAATGGTTCTCCTGTGCAGGTAAATGCTAAAATATAATGACTCCATACTCATTCTTTCTATCTCACAGACCTCAGCCATCAGCACAGCCATTATTCATTGGTAGATAATCTTAGTACCTGGTAAAAAAGTTTGACAGCTCCAACCACATTATTTGACACACGCCACAGAAAAACAAAAATAATAAGATGTAAGTATTTGCTTGTTGTTTTAGGGCCAGTTTTTCCTTCCATCTTTTTGGTCATTGGTGGTGGATTTTTTATGGGTTAAAAGTGTTAAAACAAGAAAGAAGGCTAAAACATTTCAATCCACCAGCCAGATTTACAAATATTGAAACATCCTTTCAGGTCTTGTAGACCAGATACGTGCAGTATTCAAAGTCACATTGTTACCTTACATGTAATCACTGGCTTTCTTATCATGCCTTGTAAGCTTCTAATCACTTTCCTTGTTTTATTATTACCAGCACTACATATTATAAGTTTGTCCAGCTCATTTCAAATTTATAACTTTTTCTTCTCCTTCTTCTTCTGAAGCACTAGTCTGCTGTGGACCTGGCTTCCAACAGTCCTCCTTCATTCCTTCCAGTCTCTGGCCATTGCATTCCAACTGTTTTTATTCATACTGTTTTGAAATCCTCTTCAACCTCACCAGTCCATCTTTTCCACAGACTTTCACAGTTCTACCACACCATTCTAAAATTCAGGGACATCGTCCATCATCTCAGCTGATATGTTAAGCTCAAATTGTTAGTTTAACCGTAACAAATCATTTACAATTACTGCTTTCATGTTACCTGTATGAAAGTACAAAAGTTATAAACCTATTTCAGCTTTTAGAATTACCACTGTTTGCCTCTTTCTGTTTTTATGTTTGTCCATATAATATGGCAATGTATCCCACATTTACTCATGCAGTTACCAGTTCCTACTGTTTTGAAAAACCATCAACTAAGCCCGTAATTTCTGCATCTAACTGCACCGTAAAATTCGACTCATACCATTATGAAGATTAGGAGCTTAAGAAATCACCGTCTTCATTTACACCCACATTAACTATTCACCACCATTACTTTGCTAACAACATTTTTAATGTGCACTACTAAACCTTCAGCATTACTCCACATTTTTATATTTTGTGTCAAATACCTACAGAAACTATTTATCACAAAACTTCCACACCCAATATCAGTAACAGCTTTTTTTTTAAATCACATTTTGCTTTTAAAACCCTCCACATTCCAAAAACCCACTTTCAATAAACCTGTTGCACTTTCATATTCCCACACAAACCCACTTCTGCCCCTAGAATCCCCTCTTCTTTTCCTGGATTCACCAGTCTTGTTAAACTAGGTTGGTTTCCAACTTCTACTACCTCAGCTGGGGCAGAAGTAATCTGTTACTCCATATGAACAGCCCCTTTTGTCATTTGCACACTAATTACCTGAATTTCTCACGTACGATGCCCTGTCTGTAACAGAGCGTCCAGCTCTCCTGTCTCCTCCCTGTTCCTCGCTGACGTCTATTCTCCAGAGCTCTCTGTGTCTCATAGAACTTCATCACACTTCTTTCCTTGTTTGTCAGTGTTCCTGAATCATGCTGATTAATTTCCTCAAAGCACTCCAACCTCCACTTCATGGAAATGCACTTGCCTGCAGCTTCTTTCATTCAACTGAACATATTTGACAAATAATCCCACGCACAAACTTTAGCATTTATTGCCAGATTTTCTTCCTTCAAAAACCCATATGTCCACTTCTCTAAGCATCCTTTGGATAAGGTATCAGTCCATTCCTAATATTTGCTCTTTCCAGGCATAAATCCCTGTCAACACTAATTTTTTGAGCTCCTCAGCACTTCTGTCTTCATAAAAATTAACTTGATAAGAATAATTCAGAGACTGGTCCATTGCACCCTCCCTGGCTGATCAAATCACCAAAATGTCTCTGATGCTACTCTAAATCACTCTGCTTTTTCCTGTATGACATGGATTACCAATCAACAGCAGTATTGTCACCAGCAGTCTGGAACTTTCCCTCCACCACAAATTCTTTGTAGGTGTCATTTGAATTCACCTAAGTCATAAACCCTCTAAACCACACACAGTGCAATACAACTAATGGATTCATTTCAAATAATGTAACCTAGAAAAGGTTAACACAAGACTTTTAGAAGAGAAGTTAAAATGTGGAATGGCATGGTGCTTAAGCATGTGATGCCATGAAGTCTGATGGAATTTTACTGACATTACAGGACTGCCTGATTCCTCCACCATCCATTCATTCACCCTACTGACAAAGGAAAGAGAATCTCTAAAATATCGATGCATTTATACTAAACACCCAGCACCACACCTCATGAGACAGTAATCTTCACAGGCATGGCTGAGATAACCTCACATCTCACCACAAGGGTAAAAAAGAAATTAAATTTTGATTATGGGAGCCATAATTGGTAAAAGGGATGGATGACAAACCAAATACATAACATTACCACATAATTTAATATTTTTATGTACATATGCAATTTACAATTAAACTAAGCCACATACAGTTATTCTTGAGTTATACCTTATGAATGAGAAAATGCAACCCTTCATAAAATTTCAAGGATTCAATGTGGATGAAACATCACTCATAAAATATAACCTTCCTTTCTCTCCTAAAATGTGACAGTGGTTAACTAAAACAACTTAATGGGACTCCAAAATGGATGACAAATTTTGCACGAACGAAGTAAATTACAGTTACCACCAGGCAAGAAGCAGCAACTTAAATTTTGATATTCATATCACATTTTCTCTTTATTTGTAAGTTTGATTTTATAAAGATGCCTCTCTTCTCACACATGTACAGAACTGCCATTGTAAAGACAGTGAATACATATTCACTGCACATCAACACTTTATTTTCTTCACATTAATATAGCTTTTACTTAAATATCACACAAAATATATCTTGTATTTAAATATCAAACAACTGAAGAAAATAACATCATCCCCTGAAACCATAACTGAGAATAAATACCAGACAAAGTGGAATGTTCCTTTTCTTTTGAAGTATAATAGTTGTGACCAGTCTTCACTCTTGGTCATCAAACTGAAACAATCCATTCATATTCTTTCAAAGTAACGGCTCTTGTCAATTTAAAGCTATGATTTAAAAATATTCATGTTTCATTTTCTGAACTTCTTGTAAGTACATGTAGAAAAAATATAAATATTCTTTTTAGTGATTTTTCTCTTTCAGGAGAAATATTGTAGTACCTTTAGAAAATAAAACAAAAAGCTACTCTTCTGTAAGTCACACATTGACTTTCCTTGGATTTTCAGAATTTATGACCCATACAATCACAAAATCTTGGACTACTTGTCACATAAAAAATTTGTTGAAATTAAAAAAAAAAACCTCTGAAGGGAAGTTCTGCAATCATGCATACTTTACAATATATTTTACTAGTCTTCTTCCATTTACGCTATTGCATAAATGTATAGTGTACTCAAAAGTGACCAGGTTGCTACACAATAAACAGTCTCACCTTTTTAAAACCCTGTCAACTTCTTGAAGTCACTTTAGAATGTCCACTAAATTAACACGGTAAGCACATACTATATATCAGTTTATTTTATCTTAAAATAATGTAGGACCAGGTGAGAACAAAAAAAAAGTACTAATACAAATCTGTATTATTTGCAGAATGAATTTCTCCAGTTGGAAATTTGCGATTTTTCTTTCCATGTGGGCCTGAAAGCCTCTTACCCTATGTCACATTATACGGAGAACACTTATCTTTAGTTGTTTTGATTACTTATAAAATTTTTGGTACTTGTTACGTGAAATGTCAACGTTCTCAAGGACTGAGTTCATTTCTCACTCCAGTTAATAAAACTATTATTTACACATGATAAGCAGGATTTGTATATATATTATCATTATTATATAATTCTACAATGTGCTGACTCGAGGAATGTTAGCTTTGGTACATAGTTTTCTTCTATTCACTGACAGATATGGATGCATTAGATTACCTACTTGTATGACTGTGTTTCTCTTCTCATGCTGATCCTCTGTTGGGTGTGAAAATCTAGTGGCAACAGGTCAACATGAGCAGTAGAACTTATATATTGTGGACAATAAGAAAGAAATGCTTTGTGTGTTTAGTTTGATTAAAAATGCGTGATGATTGTATGAGAAATGAAGTGTCATTCTGAGAACATCTTATGAACATGTTCTACCTTAAGAGACTGCATTGTAGTGATGAGCTATTTATTAAAAATATCTGGGAAGAGGCATTGAAAATAAAAGGAAATACTGAGCTGTCTGGAGAAACACAGCACATAACACCTCTTTCCTGTCTCATCACACCACCCAAGCCTTTGAAACAGATATACTGACACATTACGAAGCCCAGTGCACCAATCATTTACCCCATTCAGTCATGTTTGGTCACCAGCCACATTACAATGGTATGTGGCTGGTGATGGCGATGCTTTAGCTTATTCATTGTTATGATGGAACATTTTGTATCTCTGTGCATGCTGAAGCATTCTTTTAGTAAGGTTCAGAATTGTTGTTTTGCAAACAGAAATAAATCAGCATATCCAAAAATGTAGAGACTCTGTTTTGAGGTGGATATAGAAGTATAGGGCATCCTTAATATCTGTGGTCAAGTGGGAACAGAAAAACACCACTCAGAGCATCTCTCTTTAAGCGGGGAATTTCTGTCCACACAATAATTCAAATATGAGTTAATGATGACCAGGTTGGTGTGTATAGTATCTTCTGTAAGTAAACATTTAAATGTGTTCATGAAAAACACATTATTGCTGAGGTCTGCAAGCAATTATGTTAAAAGCCTGTTCCATTGCACGGCAGAGATAAATATTATATAACATTACTGAAAATATTATTTCCACTTGTGTTTCCCTCTTTCCAGCCATAAGAGGGTGCAGCACACCACTGTTTTTTCTAAGATCCAAGATGTGGGACAGTGATGTATAACTGTGAATTTATTGGTGATCAGTGACATAGCATATAAATAAACAATATAAATAATGATCTATCATAAACTACAGCAAAGAACATGACTAACTCTGCACATAGTGCACTGTTTATTCATCTTATGTTGCTGTTGTTAAAATAATTATAATTATAAATAACCATTGTAATAAGAGTTATCTGCCTCTTAGAGGTGCATTTCACTGGCTATTCAGAAATAATGCACAAAAGCTTGGAACATGAGAAAGGGAGTGGGAGAATGGCAGATGCACGCATGATGACAATTATTGTGCTGGAAAATTTGTGCTCTACAGTTCTATTCCCTGGCAGTGTCTGAAATTGTTACATATAGTTCCTCGACAATTTGGACATATATATGCAAGTAAATGGATTAAAACTTTTTTTTAGGGGTGGAAAATTTATGGTCCACAGATGTGATCATTGGGAGTGCAAGCAATTTTTATGTAATCTTTCCTCAAATACTTGAACCTGTATTAGTGCAGAAATGGATGCCGGGGACTTGGACAGGAGGGACCTCCTGTACATCCTCCATTCCAAGTTGGAAATTAGATGTTTTACGGGTTTCTGCAATTATCATGCTTTTTCTTCACGGTGTGACTCTATTAGAGCAGGAACGCTGAATATAACAGTTTTCGTTACTTTATGTTAAATTAACTTGGGGAAAGTCATGTACTTATAGCAAATTTATGCAGACTATTTGTTCACTCCTGCAAAAGTACTAACTGATATGAGCCCCAACAACAGCAGCATTGTAGCAGGAAGGATGCACTTCCACACTGTACTTAACTTGGCCTTTTGTACTACATTCAACAACAGGGCACAGGCGTCCGATTTTGCCTCATCTTACCTGAGAAGGAAACTTACTTCCACGTTGGTGTAATTTCATATGAGGAACTTTACAGACAAGTCTACTTACCATCCCTGCATCAATAATTACTTCTGCTTAAAAAATTGACCACACAGCACATACTGAGTTACAATGAATGAAAACGGCAGACAATTAAAATCATCATCACAGTATTCTATAATCACACAATGGATTTCAATTTGACATAGCACTGACAACATTGAAACCAATCACTGAAAAACAGAAACAAAAAACTGACAATTCCTGACGAACACAATTTGGCTGTTAGTAGCAAACCACGATGACAAGCTATTGGCCACTGCAGCATGTCCTATATCCTTCAACTTGCCCTTGCTGAGAGAAACACTCAAGTACAAACCACCACAAAGCAGTGTGCTAAAAAGATGAGGCCCTTTTGACATAAAATGAAAGACATTGTCTTCATCTGTGAAATAAGATTGCAAAGAATATTCTCCACAAATACTATCATCTCTGCTTTCATAACGATCTGCAATTGAATATCACACTTAGCAATATTCCAAATTTTTCTTTAGGAAACAATTTTACATTCATACACACACACACACACACACACACACACAAACACACAAAGGGACACACGCATATATACACACAAACAGTGCCAGCTGACTCATGACATTGAGTGAGAGATTTCAATCAACAAAGTTCCATGACACTAACTATCATAGAGGCATATAGACCTGCAAACTGCCCACAAATTAAAGCCTTCAATTGAAATTGTACCAAAGTGAACTGCAAAAAATTCTGCATACCTTCTACAAAACAAAAGGGGGATTACATAAACTTGCTTTCTTTTCCTGCTTGTTACTGGATGTCTCTAGTTTAGTCAGCTGGTTTGGTTTATCAGGAAAATGGTTTGATAGGAGACAAGAGGCTGACAGTCTACACTGGGGAGCTTTCACCTCCACTGCTATAATCCTTCAACAGCTCTCGTAAACGCAGAATCTCTTTAGATGCTGCCGCAAGGTCTGATTGCAATTGCAGCTCCTTTTCTCGCAATCGTTTGATGTCCCGTTGAAAATTCTGTCAAAGTGAAGTGAATTAAAACAATATTAGTTTTCAGGTTTTCATGGCAAGTCTTGCTCAAATGATGATATTTTGTGTTCTTATGCCACATAGTAAATAAACAGTGTAGGAACACAAAATATCATTGACAATGATTTATATCAAAACAGTTCATCCGAATACTAGTTTTGTTGAGGTTGTCTGTCATAGCTAGAATCTTGCACCCCACTGTATAAAGTCTCATCTGCATCATTGACATTTAATAGTAATTTAGATGAGTTCATGACCTATTAGTTATTAGTTCATAAGTATTTCTGTCCAAACAGATACTAAGCAGTAATCACTGTCTCATCTGATATAAACTTATTTGTGGAAGTATTTATATTGAACACAGATGAAAGACTATCATATGCCATTCCTTCAAATAATTTTTAAACAAGTGATATGTTAATTAAGGAGCGATGTCCAGTACATGCTGTACTTTTGAATAATTTAAAAAATAAATGAATTTTAGGCAGATACTCTAAGGGCAGCAATGAGTGCTCTTTGTCCCTAGTTTCCCCGAGTCCTTGCCAAGAGGAGGAGGAGGGGGGTGGGGGCAGACATCTTATCATGTGAATCTTGGCATGAGAGGGACACAGATGCAGACTACACAATTATATTCACAAAAGAGTGTTCTGAAGGCTGCAGTTTTGTGTTATGGAGAGTTCTGTCTTGTAGCATGATGTTAGTTAGCAGTAGTTAGGCTGCTTTTGGTATTTCAGCATGCTGGTACTTAGTGGTGGTTTGCTTACGGACTGTTCTGCATGGTAGTAGTTTGATAAGTGTGGTGTGTGGTAGAATATGGTGGCTGCACTTCTCAGGTTTGACTTGTGAAATACGTGCATCACCTCAATGATACACCTTTGTCAAAAACCTTTGGACTCATCTCTGAATTGTGCCATCCCCGTTGTGTAGTATAAACTAGCAAGTAGGTATGAAGTCAATAACACAACCATTGTTTAATTAGAAGTTATATTCTAGGTTAAAAGACTACACGTTTTCAGCCCATAGTGGCCATCATCAGGTCTTTGTCATTCGACACACTTAAGATTATTTATATAATTGTGTGGTGGCTTGTTTGATGACGAGATCTCTACACCAAGGCCTTTGTTTGAGTATAGCATATCTATATTAAGTGTGTGGGTGAACTGCTTTATAATACATAAATGTATGCTTTGATAATATCAACAAACTGAAGAAACAAGGAACCAAAAAAGGATCAAGAAACAAATGCAATGAAACAAAACAAAACCAGGGGCAAAAAGTCATAAAACATAAAAATCACAAAAGGAGGAGAGCCTGGAGGTCCTGTCATGGGGAGGCTGCTTTGTACTGTCCTCGTGTGGGTCTGGCTTATTGCGCGTTTCTTCATTCATCTTTGGGTCGCTGTGTATGGAAGTTCTGTGTGTGACCTGGTTATTGCTTTTGTCTTGTGTTCCTGTGTAATTTTATTTTCTGGTTGGGGTGTATCCAGCACCGGTTGTATTGTGTGTCTTCCTCACTTTTAACACTGTCACTGGATGGTGGTGTAAATGTTTATTATAGTCATTTTATCCGTTGGTCCACTGTACCACTGGGGGGGTTTTGTGCGTCACTATTCACTGTTAGGTTTTTTTTATTGAATTATGTAGTTATATCAGATCTCATTTACGTTCTCTTATGTTTGACTGCCACGTCCGTTTGTGTTATGTGTCCTTGGCGTTGGATGTCTGTTGTCTGGTGTTCCTGTTACACAGTAACACCAGACAAAAGCAATAACCAGGTCACACACAGGGACCCAATGATGAATGAAGAAACACGCAATAAGCCAGACCCACACGAGGACAGTATATGGCAGCCTCCCCATGACAGGACCTCCAGGCTCTCCTCCTTTTCTGATTTTTGTTGTGTTTTATGATTTTTTGCGCCTGGTTTTGTTTTGTTTCACTGTACTTGTTTCTTGGCTTTTTTTGGTCTTTTTTGGACCTTGTTCTTCGGTTTGTTGATATTATCAAAGCATACATTTATGTATTATAAAGCAGTTCACCCACACACTTAACATAGATATGTTATACTCAAACAAAGGCCTTGATGTAGAGATCTCGTCATCAAACAAGCCACCACACAATTATATAAATAATCTTAAGTGTGTCGAATGACAAAGACCTGATGATGGCCACTACGGGCTGAAAACGTGTAGTCTTTTAACCTAGAATATAACATCTAATTAAACAATAGTTGTGTTACTGACTTCATACCTACTTGCTACTTTGGACTCATTTTATGACACCCACAGCTAACCATCAAACACTCTAACAAGATCTATCTACTCACCACATTCTGACGTAGTAAGTCAAGTTTGTCACACTTGAGACGGGTTACTTCTTGCCTCAGTGCTTCAGTTTGCCTTCCGCCTGCTTCTCCATTCTCTGAACAAAGGCTACATGCTTTGTGAGGTGTCTCTGCACTTGACATACTCTCCAGACCTGTATCGCTGTCTACATACACTGCAGCATCCAGATCCACACTGTTTAGTGATGAATCATCACTCTCTGACAGTGCTGGCCTGAAATGTAACACATTGCTTGCTTGATGCACAAGGATCCTAATGAGAGATATTTGTTCACATTTCCTTTGTGCAAAAGAGAAAACATCCAGGGGACATTTTGTCCATCCTGTTTAAGTGCTCAAAGTACTGGACATATATCGATTAAATTCAGTAATGTTGGTTGGGAGGAATGAGAGGAAAAAAGAAAAAGGACAGAAAACGGAAATGGAAGGAATGAGGCAATAACCCCCAGTCACAGTAGGTGGACTTCAGTTTGAGAATTAAACTTACAACTACCCAAATATAAAGCAGAAACATAAACAATTTAACAATGTTTACTCTGTGCATTGTTTTGCTATTCTTATAATAATAATAATTAGTAGTAGTAGTAGTAAAGTGGAGCTGTGTCTGTGACTAGGCACAAGTATATGTAAGTAACTCATTCCATCTTTTCCACACCTCATAACACTACATGACAGTGAGGTATCAGCTGCACAAGCCAGGGAAACAGCCCTCTAGTACTCACTGAATAGCAAACTGGGTGGGCTCCAAAGTCAGTTTGGACAAGAAAGGTCCTACTCCTGCTGAGAAATAAACCCTACTCATTAAGCCCATCACAAGTTACTCCACTTACAGAGAGATCTCAGCTCATATTACTGGTAAAGAGATAAATATGTATTTCTAGAGAATCACTGAAACTCCCACATCTCATTTCTTAACCCTTTGGCACCAAATATTGTATACTTGCAATGCACACTACAATTCTCAAAATGCTGAACATTTTATAATTATGACTGCTATTACATAGCTCCTGTGGTATAACAGCATGTTACAAACTGCTCATAAAATAATGTTTGAAAACTGTGACAGGTAGGTCAAAATAAAAATTACATTGTTTTATTCATGTTGTGTGTCTGGTGGTGCCTATGTTTCAAGCACGCTGACTAAAGCATGCATCATTATTCATGCTCATCATATAGTTATCACAAGGGAACAAGAATAGCTTAGTTGGTACAGTAACTAGGCTTCATGGTACAGTGCTTAATTAAGCACAGGAACAACTTCATACAAACATATTCAGTGAATATATGAGTCCAGATTAACTTCAGTTCTTTATTTACTATTACAACTGCTTATGCATTTTTATGTAAATACTCATATTCGATACATGAAAATATATTTACCGTTCTGAAATCTGGCACTTGTATGAAGTGAACCCATGTACAAATGGATATTGAGCTTGTTTAAGTATATAAATAAAAGGAATAGAATAATTTTTAATCAGAGTTATTAAATCACAACAGAAAGTTTTTGAGGAAGAAGGACATTACACTGATCACAGAACAAAATGAACACAAAACAAAGGAGATTAAGAATGACTGCAGTAACATGAATACCTCACCTGGCTGTTCGATGGCTCTGCATATCTGGACTCGATACTGGTGAAGATGGTGTGCTTTTCTTTCCTCCACTACTGCTCTTTGACAAGGACCTTCCACTCTGAAACAATGTGATTCTCCATGACAAATAACCAAAGTAAATAAGTGACAGGAGATACATGGGGCAGTACATAAAAAGCCCCAGGACAGGAAAATTCATTCACTTCTCCAAAGGTTACTAGGAAAGACAGGCACGTAAATGGAAAGATGGCAGGACACAGAGCATGATGATATAAGCAAGCACATTGAAACTAGCAGTTATGTTAGCTTCTATACGCAGTACACAAAAACTTAAGGGTTGAAAACCTGTCCCCATATAAAGTTATTCTGACAGTCATACATATGCTAAGTGGCAGGGACTGCCACAACCAACCTGCCATTATGAAGCAGTCAGAAGGTACTAGTGCTTTGGTCGGTACTGCAGTCTCAACCTTTATCAAGCTGTAGTATCCCTGGGTATTAGCACCACCACTTATTCTATCACACTGTGTTTGAAGAACTTCTGAAGTTCAGGACATGTGTAGTGGTGAAACTGTGATTTCTAAGTAGCCTATAGGCGCTTTAATATGTAAGAGGGAAATAATAAGAGAGTTGCCTGTGAAAACAAAAGCTATCTATGGGAACAGTCAAATTTTAGAGTTGCAATTTTGAAGAGCTTCGTAAAATTTATAAGGATTATTAATGAAGTCCGTAATTTAATCATAAAAATCTAGCTAGTGCCGAGTGTACTTACTGAAGGGGTAGCTGTTTCTGGTATTGCAGGTTGTTGAGGTTGCTGGGATGAGGGCTTCTTGTAGGCCTGCCCACTGCTTGTACTACTTCCTAGGTTATTGTCCACATTTGTATTTCGCACTCGTGCTATGAGGGCCTTACGAACTGTGTCAATAAAACGGCTGCCAGCACCGCTACTGCCTCCATCAGACTTGGGAGTGTCAGGAGCTGACTGAGGAGAGTCCGTGCCTCCCAGAAAATCTCTTGACTTCTCTCGTAGCTCGTCTGTCAGAGACTGAAGTAGAGAGGTTCGCGTTCGCAGCTGCAGCAATGAACAGAACATAATTATTGTCTTTTGGATGTGATTATATAAAGGCACATTGTTAAAAATACTTCATTTAAAAATTGTAGGTACACATTCTGACTATTTGTAAATACATTTCACAGCCCCAACAATCTCTGTGAAATGCAACCGGTAAAGTGATGCTCACCTCAAGTTTAGCAAACTTCTCTGCCTTGTAGCAGGCATTCTCAGCATTAATCAGTTTGGTAAGAAGAAATTCCTTAAAGTCTGGGCCCTTCTTAAATACAGCTGGGGATGGGAGCGTTGGCCCAAAGAATGGAACATCATCACGGGCTGTCACACTCACTTTGTACCTAATAACATTGTTCAATATATGATTCATTGTATTTCCATAATTTAATAATAACAGTGCATTAACAACTGGAATTGATCCATTGTACAATTAAAATATAACATTCTACAAAACACTACATATTAGAGGCTGGCTCCATCTTCATTCTCAGGTAGGGAAGCAATCAGGATTTGCCCCTGGGGGGGGGGAGTAACTAGATAAAGCTAACTTCCCATCTTGAGGAACAAGGTACATTTTACCACCCTTTTATACACAAGGATGAAAGAAGAGCCACTCCCAAATATATTCTTTGAAAGTGTTGTATTTTAACCAAATAGTGGACTAAGATGAATTGGAGTATGATGCATTCCAGCCACTTATTACAATGCTATATTTTGCAAGCATGGAGAAGGGAGAGGGGATAGTACCAACAGAAATTAGTTTTCTGAGTGCAGAGGTAGGACAACAAGATCTTGGTCAGGGGCTGATCCAGGTTTATGGGGCATGAAGCTTATAAAATTTTGGAGACCCTCTTTAAGAAAAAGAATACAAAATTACAAATAAAAATTACATACAAGAGTAAATATTTATTTGGAATGAGACAATATATCAGAGCAAATTACAAATTTAAGTGAACTGACAAATACTACAAACATCACAAAACCAAGAATAATAATAAAATACTTGTATTAATTAACTGCCTGACACACCTCTGTAACACTTAACCAATAGTGGTTAAAATATCTTACTTTTGAAAATTTTTTAAAAACATATGAAAATGTGAACGCATTACAAGGGCCCATGCAAATGAGGGACCCTGAAGCTTAAGCTTCATTACGTTCATCTATAACCGTCCCTGATCTTGGTCATAAGATAATGTTAATACAAAGAAATAAAAGCATTCTCGTACTATACAGATATTTATTTTTGACCATGTCCCAATAATCTACTACAAACACTTCTTCAGTACAGTCAGTTTATTAGATATTTTGGTCTTACAGTACCACATCAGGTATTAGTTGAAAACAAGAAAATATATCTCACAATAAAACCAGTAAAATTGCACACAACAGCATGTGCAGCTGTATTAATTTCAGTACAACACTGAGGCAATCATGATGTAACAAATTAATGAAGAAAACTACATAATGAGAAGCTTCAACATTTTGACTCGAACGATGACTAAATCAAGTAGACTACAAAGAATGAGTCATTCAGCATGCATAAATTAAATAATGAATACCTACAAAATTTTAGATCTGTGCTCTTTTGGGATTTTATGTAGCATAGAAGGGTAGTTTCTTACCATCACTTCAGGACAACCTATCATTCCCATCAAGACTTGGAGAAGGAACTGATAGGTTGTCCCAAAACATTGGTAGGTAACTCCCTTTCTGCGCTATGTAAAATCTCAAAACAGGTCAGATCTCATTTACATTAATGAAGAAGCCTGAAATCATATGTACAAAATTTTAAATAGCAGCCTCCAGGGATGAGATCATAAATCTGGGTGTACATGGACAGATACAGCAGTCTCAACATTTGGGATTCAGAGCTGTCACCAATTTCAGCAGTATCCTTTTGACACTTCATGATTGGTTCCAATAAACCAGGATGAGAACGTGTGACAGGGGAGTTGTCGAATGCCACTCTCCTGCTACTGCACATATCACTCTCACCTCAATTCTGTCTTCCATTAACCAAGGTTTAAGAGGTTCCGTGTTTTAAGGAATGGGATTCTTCTACCAGTTAATATATATTACTCTTCCAAGATGTCCATTTTATTCAATCTAAACTTTCATGGTTTCTATGCATTTAAGATTATCTTATATTTTTATTACTGGTATTTACACTGAAAATTGATTCTGGTGTCGGTGATGGTTCTACTGGTCACAATCAATCTTGAACATCAAGACCCATTCCATGTCTTGGACATGCAGAATACGAGAAATCAGCTCGCTCCACATGTGGTCTAATGACAGGCTTTTGTGAACCAGGTGATGAACCTTGCAATTCCATAAAAGCAGGAAATTTGTTGACAAAATGGCAACGAAAACTATACACGGAGTTGAATGATTATTCTCTTTGAAGGAAATGTAACTCACCTTGTGTTGGGACTGTTAGGGTCCAGGACTTGAACCACAATAAATGCATGCAGAAAGTGTGATGCAATCATATCTGGTGAGAATGGTGTGTTGGACTCTTGGAACACTATCGCAACAATGTCATTGCCTGGAAAATAAACATACAACTATAAAACTTCATGAAGCACAAACACAGTAGGTAGCCATTACATGTATATATATGTCTGGTGTTAGAACAGCATCTGTGTGGTAAAGTGTAGTTTCCCTGTATCTAAGAAGCATATCACAAAAGGATATAGAGGTACATGGACGTGAAGCACATTACAATCCAGATCTAAGCATTATAGGGAGGCAAGCAGTTAGTTTTGAATGGAAACTGATTCACTCTCTTGGAACAGCTCACATACTTACCGGAACTGATCCCAGAACCAATCTGACTGGGGGGGGAACTGCATCAGGAAATGGAAGTCCATCATCCAGTCCATGTCTTGTTGACTTTATTGATAAACATTCCTACCTTATGAATATGTTGGTTCATCATAATACATTATTTGATGGAACAAAATGGAATATAGAGGAAAGTTAAAAATGGATTGTGCAAGTTGGTATACTAAATATGAAGTCCCTTGACTATAGTTACATCAGTTCTAGTCTTCAAAGCAACATAAAAATACATTCTGCAGGCCAAATACATTTCTTTAACGTTAACCCTTGCAGTATAAATAGTAACTACTGTGTCTTAAAGATTAATGGTGTGACAGAGGTAAAGGTGTCCCTCTGTATTCCATGAAGGCATATGGGGGAATAGAGGTATAGATCCACTCATTCTTAACTGTGGCACTAGATGGATGTGAGTTGTCAGCTTCACACCCTGGAAGCTTGACTAAGGGGGAAAAATCCCCTGGTACCCCATGCATATGAGGCTGGGTGGGCACAGGAGACAGTCTGGATGCTTTGGAGAAGAAAAAATCTATTGACCGTGCTGAATTGAACAACATTTAATATCCTGTCCATCCTGCATAATTTTCTCACTACACTGACTATGCTACACAGCTCTGGTGTTGCAGAGTATGTAATTTTATGGGATATTGATGTTGAGTTTGGAAAGAGTAGCTCTGTACTGCAAAGCCTGTACTGCAGTGGATATCATTTGCTACACCTACCTATATGCCTCTTCCTCTGCAGCTGCTGTGGGTCACTATCTCTGTATGGTAGCAGCGTGGAAACATGGAATATTATTTCTCGATCCTTAAATACCTCATACACAGCTTCGTCTCCTGTATGGCCAAACTGTGTGTCCAAACCTCCTCGATATCTGAAACACAAACCAGCATAATAATGCAACAACACAACTGAACTATATATGAAATTTTTTTCACCATTTAACAAAGAAGTAGAGCTAAGTATATTAAACAGACAAAATGTATGGACAAAGACTCCCTGAATCAGTGACGAAATACAGATGAAGGTGGATCAAGGAGTGAAAGAAGAACTTAAAAAATCACTAATGGGGGACACATAAGTATCACAGTATCACACACACACACACACGTATGCTGCGTTCATATTTCCAGCATGATGGTATTAGATTAAAATAGATGGCTTGCATCAATACTTTCATACTGATACACATATGCACCCTACTCCCCCCCACAAAACACATGTGCACATGCATGCATGCATGGACACACATGTGCATGCGTACATGCTGATACAGTACATAAACTTCATATGGCATTCTTGTACCCCACAGACTAAACCTTCTAAGACTTTCAGTATTCCCTACTACCTTCAAATAGATTCATTCATAAATTATTTCTCAACAGTTTTTTAATTTGTAAGGAAAATTAAGCAGAAGTGAGAAAGCTAACTTACCCTTTGTGATCCTTAAGCTGAATACGTTGTCCCAGCAGTTCCAAGAATTCATTCAATGCTGCACTGGAATGAACGTTACCAAATAACTGTTCTTCTGTGGTCTGTCCATACCGTTGGTACAGCACACCAAATTTGAAGTTGGAAACCAGTACATGTTCATCATATGCTGCTATAAGTTGTGATGCTCGGGGACATAGAACTGGTGTAAACTGGTCCACATGCAGCTGCTCATTCAACAGCTGCAGGTAAAAGACAGGTAAAAAACAAGAGGCTCTTTTGCATGTTTTACACTTGTATGCAATGAGATCTGTTACTGCATAACTAGCAGCCTATTTCTTAATTGAATACCATTAATAATTATGATAATTTGTCATAACTGCCATGGCCTTATTTTACATTAACTAATTATCTTCATAGTTGTGTACAGTGCACTCATGTGGTGTTCTGTTCATGTGACAGATTTTACCTCTTCCACGTAAACAAATATTTTCATTAATAACTTCATTTTGAAAAACCATGAAAAGTTCTACAACAGTCAAACATACACAATATTAATACAAAGAATCAGTACTACCACCTTCACAGAATGATTGCCAACCTTTCATATTTTCAGAAAATATGTACTATGCTGGCACCCAAACATTCAACAGTTTACCATACAGACTTACAATACTAATGTGGGAAAAGACTCAAATTCAAGCAGCATTATGAAGATACTTAAATGCACTCACCTATTAATCTGTTGATATTTTCCAATGTTAATATTTCTAATGACCTTCTTATCCACCTATATAATGGATTAGTGTCACATCTGAGTACTACACTTGAAGTATTACAATACTTTTGTATTTCAATAATTCTATACATTTTGTATTTTTTATGACTTATTTCACATCCTGTAGTCACTCAGGCAAGATTTTGGATCAATCGAATGTATAATATATGCACTTATTGTCACTCAGGAGCAAAGGTTTGACCTTGATGGCAAAGGTGGGGGATCCCTTATGTCTGGGTGAGTTATGTAGAGAAAACATAAAGCTGTTGTCAAATACATGGGCCTCATTACTTTCTATTGGTTAGTTGTTCAGTTTGTGACAAGCCTAAAGACAAATTCATGCACAGTTCTAATCAGAGAGAGAGAGAGGGAAAAAATCTCTCTCACATAACACAATTAAGTCACCCTTATACGACAGAACCACATTTTCACCTCCAGTGTATTTTTAACTCATATATATCCATTACTGGTCATCAACATCTAGTGGTCTGCCTACCCCCTGCAAAATCACTACAAGGGTCAAAGTTGCACCCTTGAGTAACGAACAATACATACGTATGTATATATCATAATTATGTAAGTATGTATGTAACAGTGAGTGGGATGGTGAGGAAGGGGTGGAGTCAGTCAATGCCTGCATCAAGACTCTTACTTCTACCTTGGCATAAGCCTGGATGAAGTGAGTGAGGGAATTATGACAAAACCTCCACCATGATATGACCAAGATTCACAGCAAATACCTCCAAACCACTGGTCTAGGAAGCTACTGCTGCACCATCCTACTTAGTATAATCAGTGTTGTGCTGTGTTATACAACAGTCTACAGCAAATGGCACCACCAGCAACATAAGAAAAGTATCAAGTAAGTCAGGAGCATATCGGTTGTTGAGTATTGAGTAATTGTGATGTCTCAATACAACTCAGACAAAGTGGACAACGAAAACAGCAGCATGCAATGTAACAGGCCATGCTTTGTGTGATTGGAACCTCACCATAGAAATCAATGCCACTTATTAAATGCCACGGTCACATGCCAACTTGTGTGTTAGATTCTTTGTCACTGCCACAATGACCAAGAACCACATTGACCGCATGTTCCACTCTTTCAGCTTACATTATCTGCTGTTCTATGAACAACAATGTCCTGGCTGACCAAATTGCATTTCTTCAATTTTTAATTTCAGTCAGTAAGAGTCTGCCTTGAATTGTGAGTTTCACGGTTTCTTTGTGGTTTTATGGATGAAGAACATGATGTGAATGCATTATGGAAAAAATGTTACCATCCTGTTCATTTAAATATTTATAAAACACCATCAAGTTATCTTTCTACCTCTTATCACTCTTCCACACACACAATTTCCACGAGGTTTCCATACAATAGTTCTGTAGGCATTCCTCATCCTCCCTACCCTTGTCACATACCCACCTTAATTATAAGGCACAAAATTCTTTGCCAACATATCCTGTTATTTGCATGAATTCCAACCAAACTTAGAATTTAGAAATTCGTCCACATTTCTACTTCTCCATTATAATTTTTTCCCGTTCTTTCAACAGAAGTATAAGCACGAATGGTAAACAGCCAAGGATTTGGAAGAGGCTGGACATGTACAATTTGAAGATACTATTCTGGAATCATCTTATAACAAATGAGAAAAACTACAGAAAACCTCCATTAATCTTTGGCCTGAAGGATTCGAACTCAGTACCTCTGGAACATAAAACTGCAGCATTACTGATACACCAATATGCTATGTCTGCTACATCATGAAATCACAGAGCAAAGGAAATGGGGGAAAAGTTTGGAGGTGGTGGTGGTGATGGTGCTGACCGATAGCAGGAGGGTGGACAGAGAGGTGACAGTACTTATTCTCCACCTTCACCAAAACAGCACTGGCTTGTATGAGGATTCCCAGGCTTCACACCTTGTCCTTCTGAGAACAGCAGGATTAAGATAATGATTAGTGTGGAGTAATGGTGAAAGGACTGATAGTAGAACTGGAGTACTCTGAGATAAACCTGCCTCAGGACACTTTGCCCACCACAAATCGCAAATGGACTGATCCAGACTGGCACCCAACCCTCTGCAGTGAGGGGCTGGCACCTGACAGCCTGAGCCATGGCATGACCCAGGAAGCACAATTCCACGCAACAAGTTCTTAAAAACCGAGTTCCTACGTAACAGTAAACATCTGGTCTCTGACGGCATTTGACATGCAGTTACCACTGTCTTTCAAAGGGATAACATGAACTATTAATTATGATGTGCCCTCTGTACTCATCACGCTTCCACAATCAAATTCCCTGAAGCTTCTTTGTGTAGAGATGTTCTGTATTCAGAGTTGGTCAGGGATGAATCCTCTGAATAATGAAAGTCTTAGCTTCTTACCCCCAAAAAACCACAAGTTCATGAAACAGCTGAAGAATTAACTCTAGCTGCTGACCTGCACAGGAAGTATGCTGATGATTTCTGACACGCTATTTCCTGCATCCAGAAAGACTGCCATGCTCAAGTTGTTTGCTTGTGGAAGACATGCTTCAGTCGGTTCTTTATTCTGCTCCTTCCCAAACCCCTCCTCACAAAAACACCCACACATTCCAGTATCAAATCACAAAGGATGGCACTATCTCCCTAACACAACTCACTACTACAGACATGAGGGACAGACTGGGTGATGCTCTTGATAATGGGGAATGTCACAGCTTGGTCAGGTCCACCGGCTTCAGGCTACAGTCATAGAGCTGGTTCAAAATATTTCTGGCCTCAATGTAAATATAAATTTGGAGGACCTGTGTATGTGTAGTCCTGAAGTGACAATGCAGATAAAGCAATGTAAGAATTTAGATTAAATAAAAAAAAGTATTTGACATGAAGTGTGAAATACAACCAGCCTCCTCTGGGGCCTACAAATAGTGGGGTTCCAGGCAGCCACATAAAATGTGATGGCCTTAAAAATTGACCATGTACATAATATGTATGTTAGCTGCAACTGATAAAAAGTAATATTTTGCCCACTCTGTGATTTTTATACCGCTTGACTGACTGCTAAAAACAGCAGAATGGCCATTAAGACATATTTGATACCACACAGTCTATGAAGTTCATTTGCTGGTGACAGGAACCTACTAAACTCACTGCAATACACAGCCTACATCAGTCTGCAGAATGTAAGCAAAAATTTTTATCTGTATTTTATTACATATTCAACCAACTGAAATTATTTCACATTCGTTAGATGTCACGTGCCATTTTGCAGTGGTAGTAAACATTTGTGGGAAATGAGCAGGTCTGGTTGTAGACTCACATGAAGTAGGCTGTATATTGGAGCCTTCCAAACCCAAATGGGATTTACACCATATATTTCAAAGAATTACAACAATTCAATTAAAAACAATTCAGTCATCTTGAGAGTGGAATAAGGGGGCAGAGAGACAGACACACAATACCTCCCCATTACGTGTTAATTTTTAGCACTCTGAGAGTAATCAATTACGCCAGAATGTTTACTGCTTTAAATCACATTTAAGTGCAATTGCTGCAGCTTGTCCACACTGCACCTGTGTGCTTTATATGATTCAGAATACACACAGATATTTCTTAAATGACATTAATCAACAAGATGGAGATGAAGTGTGTTTTCTGCAAAACAGGAATCACATTACATTATATTATTTATATGAATTTCAAGCTCCCAGGTCTAAACATGAAGCATCAAAACAGTTAAAATATAAAAACATCAATTTCTTCAAAATGTTTTTTTTGTGTTTAAGTCCAAAAAAGGTTACCTTCTTGTCTGCTTTCCAAAGCAACAAAGATTAAAAGGCTCAAAGTGCTGATTTTACAAATTTCTGAAAGCAAAGTAGTAGTGTCAATACCAGAAACAGTGAGGAATGTAGGTTATTAGAAACACAGACTGCAGTGACTTCCATCACTCTTTTAGAATTTTTATGACAGTCAAATTATAGTTACCATAAACAGGATATGTGGCTTGGTTGGGCAGACAAAACTAAATGCACACCTCTTGGAAAAGCACTTGGACAAAGGACAAAAGAAGATAACATTACAAAAGATCTGAGGAATTAGATTGTGAGGATGTGAAGTATTCTTCAGCAGCTGATGTAAAAGGCATCTCTTGCATATCAGTGGTTCTGTTACCAGTGGGTTGATTGTTTCTACATTATAAACCTTCATTTTTGCTTCAAGGCTAATGGAGATCATGAAGGATCTTCAAACACTTGTCACTGAGTGTGACCACTGGAAAGTAGAAAGTTGTCAAAGCCTAATTTGGTTGCTATTGGAGTGGAAGTAGCAAGGAAAACCATTAGAAGTCCTTCCATAACTCCCACATGGTACTCTGACATTAAACATTGAACTAACTTGATATATGATATAATATTGTTCAGTGTAACCTTGGATAACACAAATATGTCTGTTGCCACAGAACAATGAATGATTAACTGTCACATATCACTTCATCAACAGCCAGAATAGAGGCAATCTGTGATGTGTTAGCAGAATATACAGGCTTCTGTCACTTAAAACACAGGCTATAACATAATCAGTTTCTTTATAATTTCATTTAAAAAAATTCTAATTACCGCCAAGAAAGGCGTACATTTCTTAACTAGTTTATCAGATTATGTTCCAGAATGTAAACCAAGGAAGTCAGCAGGCTGAGTGATATGCTTGTTGTGTAGCCCCTGACTGAGACAGGGTTCCTTCCAGGGCAATTTTTTCAATAAATTCTAAATTTTTAGGCATACTGTCCTCAAAACGGCGCTAAAGTACACCTTCAGTGGTAGACTCAACATCCAAACACATGGGTGCATTAAATATACCCAAGACAGAGCAATATGCAACATCATGATTACAGAGCTTATCATTAGTCATGACTTCTGAAGAAGTGAGCACAGGACAGGAGGTTCCACTAACCTAATTTCCACATGCTTCTGAAAAGCAACATTATCATCGTGACCTTAAAAAGTACCTTTGCCATCCGGCCAGGTGATGGTGAGGGCGAGAGGCAGGAAGAGGGCACCAGTTCGTGCATTGTGCCCGTTTTGAGCCGGAGTAATATCCTGGTGTGCTCTTGTGATGCCACATTCTCGGTCTTGACTGACAGGCAAACAGGACCCAAGTTCTCATCCGTACCTATGAGATTCAGGTGCTCCTGCAAAAATAAAGGACACCACAAATAAGGACAAATAATGCAGAAGACAACACACTTCTTCAGCAACAATGGATGAGCAGTACTAGAAGCACAGCTTTACTGTTGAAATATTAAGGCAAAATTTAAATTCAGTATGTCCTTGCTTGTGCCCTGTCTGCAAAGGTAAAGGTTAAATGTGGGCTACTGGTACTAATTTATAATGGTCTGTTAGTCGAAGGCAGTGTTTCCCAGCCAGGTTTCCGCGGGACATCGTTAGGGGCTCCGTGAGGAATCGTGGAATAAATACACATATATTTAAAATATGAGACATTCCAAATTTTATCTTGTTCATATCCGTGCACTAGTATCACTATGTCAAAAATACACAGACAAGTGCACGCATATATTATTACATCACCACTTTATTAACATACGCGTAACTCCAAACTGTTTCGACCCTTAAAGGGTCATCTTCAGCGTGGGTCAACAAAATGAATCACCAGTTGTAACTATCGTGGGAAATTTGTCCGGCAGTTTGTAATACTGGAATAATTTCCCTATGCTACTCTACCAACTGCATCCTTTCCCCCTTTTTTTTCCTCATCCACCACCTGTCCGTAAAAGTTTACGAGGTAGGAATTCCTCGGGATACATAAAAATTATTTTAGTGGTTCCTCCATGGTACAAAGGTAAGGAAACGCTGGTCTTGGGGGGGAAAAAAAACACAGGCTTCCGGTGTATGGAAACAAAGCGCTGAGGAGAAAAAGAGAGGGTCCAATAAGACGAAGAAGGGGAAAACATAATGTAAAGCTGCACAATGTGTAATCTGATACTAATATCCTCGGACTGAGTGAATCGAGAAGGATGGCCTGGGCGGGACATGTGAGCTGCGTGGGGAGAATTGGAAATGCATACATTTTCATCAGAAAACCTACAGGAAACAGGCATAGCCAGATTCAACAGGCAACGATGGACTGTTTGAAAGTAAGTGCGTACCACCTATGAACAACTACGTACATTTATATGTATGTATATTGTGTACATTCGCATACATACACACATACGTACGTACGTACGTACATACACACACACATACAAACATACGTACATACATACGTACGTACATACACACACACACATACAAACATACGTACATACATACACACATACATACGTACGTACATACATACACACACACATACAAACATACGTACATACATACGTACATACACACACACACACACATACAAACATACGTACGTACATACATACACGCACACACACATACATGCATACATACGTAAATACATACATACGGACATGTGTTTGGATGTAACCAATTTTGTGCACGAAACTTTAACGGAACGGGGCCGTTGAGCACTGCGACAATATGCGCCAACGTAATTACTAACCACAAGAGCACACCTAATCAGCATTACGACAGACACAATTAAGCCAGAGACGGTTTGCTAAATACAACTGTCCGCGCCAAAATGCCAAGCGCATTTCCGATTAAGGACACTTAAAAACATACATGTTTTGGGACAGATAACGTCACACTGCTCGGACACAACAAACACTGTAGCAATGAATTGCAGCCGCAAAGAAACTGCAACAAGTACAAGGCACTATCATGATTCACGTATAATTTTACTGAGTGTTTTGTCTTTACAGCACTGTGACAGCCCGCACTGTTCCCACAGAGAACTCGTAACCAACTTCTTATAATAAAACCATCTAGATGCACTAATTTCTAAAATTTATTTTTGCAATAAAAATCTACATGTTTCGGACAGTTCCTCTGTCCATCATCAGGAGTTTTTCACTGTACACACAGCAATGGTATATGTCATACAGGTTTGCTGACAGCTTGCTAGCATATACCATTGCTGTGTGTACAGTGGAAAACTCCTGATGATGGACAGAGGAACTGTCCGAAACATGTAAATTTTTATTGCAAAAATAAATTTTAGAAATTAGTGCATCTAGTTGATCTTATTATAAGAATTTATCACGATGCACGGTCACCTGAACGTCAAATTCGTGACCAACATTCTCATCTTTACAGCTTGAATCCACACTGGTCCGTTTCGGCTTAGTTTTAAATACAAAAAGAATTTATAACAGAACTGAAAGAAATGCAACTTTAAGTGTCGTACAGTTTCAATTAACATAACCAATTTCGAGCCCTTTGATTTACTAAGGCGAACAGGGATAAATGAATTATAATGTATCCAAAAGAGAAAAACTCATGCAAGAAAGTGCCAGAGAATTTTAGCTGTCTTCATGACGTGTGGTGTACTAATTAACATTTATCTGTGTACAACAAAGAGCATACGAATTAAACGACAGCGTGTGAAAGCCATTATACTGTGCGCCCCCCCCCCCCCCCCCCCACCACACCCACCAAACACACACCCAAAAAACCCCACAAAAACCACCAAACCCCAAAACCAAAAATTTCTACAACAACAAAAAAAAAAAAAAAAAAAATACAAA
>Ga0136643_10001017_pt1 | contig 33207 bp, 12 predicted proteins | sample TergutLab28metaG_FD_96883 | JGI IMG/M metagenome (GOLD analysis project Ga0136643, IMG submission 96883) | Labiotermes labralis P1 segment gut microbial communities from Petit-Saut dam, French Guiana - Lab288 P1 (version 3) (version 3) | ecosystem: Host-associated > Arthropoda: Insects >...
ACGTTGTTTGAAAATCTGGCGTCTTAATGCGACGTTCTTGTGTGGGTTAAAAAAATAACAACCCCGCCTCAAAAATAAAAAGACATTTCCTACAATTCTGTAGCTAAAAAAAACAAAAAAAAAAAAAAAAGAACGAAAAAATTATATTATTCGTAAAATGTCTGCAGCCTCAGAACTCCAGTTATCATATTTATTCCTCGCGCTTATAACGAATACATTTTCGCAAGCATTCTATTACAAAACGTACTTGTGAATTGGTTTTATATCAGCGTGAATTATATTCTATAATCACGGGTAAATTAGGCAGTAGCTTGTGCTTAAATGAAATGTCTACATTGTGTCAGATTTGAATATAAAATCACTCCTTTAACTTATAAGCCACATAACGTAAGAGAATGTAAGAGCCGTACATTACACAGTATCCGAATGACAGATTATTAAATTGTATAATATAATTAAACATTCTTCGTAGGGTGGTAACTGCTAATTATGAAATTAATAACGTATTTTAGATTAAGTTTTCAACCCTGTACCCCTATGAATAGGCCTTGCAAGGGTAACACGGCTGTTATTCCTAGAATTTATTGGTTACCACAATGCGCCCCCCCTACATTCATTATTAATTTACCTTTCAATTAACTCTTTGAAGACTAAAATTAATCTGGATTATTTATGAAGCTCCAATTCGTACCTGACAGAGAACGGAGTGTGCTTTTATTTGAAGGACAAGTTGGTTAATGCAGTACGGCGAAATAATCACTAATTAATAGCCGTGCTGAACGCATGGATACATAGTGTTAGCTAACATACATTTTAGTACTAAACCTGGCAGTATTCAGTAACCACTACGCTTTAAGGTGTTAATGAACCCAATCGAAATCTCTCACTTCTTGTAGCTATGGAGCTCCAAATTCCGTCACTTAAAACGTCAAAATATCTCTCCTTTATCAGAACCCATTCCGTTCAATAAAAAAACTGAGTAGCTGTAAATGGATGGGAAATACCTACCTTTTTCCTTACTTCGTATGCTTCGATATAGAGACAGCCACCTGCTTTAAGATGTTTGCAAATATGTACGAAACATTAAATAGGTACTTGTATCTCCATTATAATGCTTAGATTCATGTTCTAATTCCCCACTGCCGGTACGAACCACACATTCATTCTCCAGTTAATTACAGTGTTATTTAATCGAAATTCTATGAATACGGTGTCCTATTGCTGAGTATTCAAATTCGACCATAGCTGGCAGTTCCATTAACAACATATGATTTTCAATAGTGTATAGGTAATTGCAAATTGTTACTTAATCTGTTTACACAAATGCAACATATTCTTCATGCATGAGTTGACTATCCTTATTTCTCTTTGTATGTATTGATGGACTTCTTAAAACGTTACCAACCAGTTTCCCAACATGTAATGCCCAAAGCTTAACAAAAAGTCTTTCTCTCCGCCATGACAATCTCAGCTACATTTTGTGAGCAGGTGAAGTTGGTTTAAGTGTCCTAGTAACGGTAGATATAGCTATTATATTGTCTGAAGTTAAAAAATATGTATTTTCATGCTAAACAACCTACAAAGGAATTTTGTAATTTGTTTTGCATAAAACTTGTAATATCGAGTTCTGCAGACACGCCTAGCAGGACGGAACGGCCCGAATTGTTCACTTGTTTTATCTCAATGCTAAAAGTTTACTGCAATATTCGTGAAAAGCATGGAATATTGTTCTAAAATACTCCCTTAAAACGTGTGTACAATGAATGCAGCGAAATTCGAAATAGTAGTATAAATCATTCATAAATTTGGAAATTGCAAAATATTAAAAATTACGCAGCACAAATACCCTAGACAGTGATGGTCAGTACGCTGGTCCTGAGTGATTATACAGAAAGGTAACAGATTAACATTTCCCATGATGTATGACGCGAGGTTCTATGATTAAGAAAGGTACAAGGTTCTTCAGGTGGCTGTTGGCAACTAGCAGCATATAAGCTGTAACCTCATTCAGCTATAACATCTCGTAGAGAATATCCGGTGTGTCTGAGTGCCGTACAACTGACGGCCTACCGGCATAAGGATAGCGGTATCGCCGACATATCACTGACATCCGGTTGCACGTTGAAAAGTCCACCCGGTGTTTACCTGCGTCTTCAGTTTCTTACTTAAAGTTTTCTTGTGAGTAAACCAGTTTCTATAACATGCAACCATTTATATTCATAAATTTGTAATTATGGCTTCACGATCCATAAAACTGATAATTTGTTTTTATTCCGTTACCAACATTGGCTGGGTAACGGTCATCAGCCCGTTTCATTATGCAGCCAAAAAAGTAAGTCCATGCAACTTTATATACACGCTAACTTGATAAGTAACAAAATGGCATCTGCACTTGTGACATATTTGTTTGGCAGGCCGCCCATATAGAAGTCCTGACCGTTTTAGTTCATACGAGTTCTTCTATCCACAAAACGTTCATATTTCAGTAACGGAAAGCGGAAATTTTTATGTCAGTCTGTAGTAAAACTAACTTAGGAACTGAAGTCTGATATTTAATATTTCCATATTCGCAGTAATATAAAAGTTGAAGTCATGGAATAAATAGTGTACCAGATCCGTACGGTACTCCAATAAATACGCCATTCTGTCGGTACCCCAGGCAACAGAGACTAAACTGGAAAAATTCTCGCCGGTTTTAAGAGCGGTATGAAATTACTCATTATACATACAATTGACAGCAAACCAATTTGAGTAACGTAAATTGAACTGAATGTTCAAATTTTGTCGCATGAATATGAAATATATTTTAATTCATTTCCAAAATTATTTATATTTTAGTATTTTCGGAATAATGTTTAATAAATGCCAAATCAGTGTTTGCATTACATCAGTTTTTACCAGCAAGTTACTTTCGACATGGCCTTGCTTTTCAAATTTCTTCCAAGACGTGGCCGTATATCTGTGAATTCAATTCGCAAATTCGTACGGAATTTAAAAACAACAACATGTTCGTGATAAACAGGTCTGTATTAATCATACTGCAGCACTAGACTCACAACGTTCACAAACATTTAATTAATATTAAGAGTGTGCAATAAATGTTCTATTAAAGGCAAACTGTACGTGGCTCAACTGCAGGTGTGTGTATGTGTGTGTGTGTGTGTGTGTATATATAAGGAGCGTACTCACCATCTCGCGATAGTTGGGGTAGAACGTCTGCTCGATAAGAGGAAAGTTCTCCCTCCCAAGGCGACGCTGCAGCAGCAGCAGATGGGCAAATACCCACGGTTTGTCCTATTTCACAAACAAAAGCACTGTGTACCTTATACGTTAGACTTAGCTATGCATAAACTATAATTTGTATCGCACTACTTATAAATAAATGTCTACAAAACTGCAAATTTGGTTTCATCTGAGGAATTACAAATAAGAAATAAGAATATACCTAACTGAACAATTAACACTTCCTACAAACGTTTGAATTAATTCATATTAATCATTTTCGCATCCTAAATAATAACAGTTTTTTTAACAGAATATAATCGTATTCGCTAAAACTGTCTTTATTGTTTAGTTTATGAATATTTTAAATATTTTGTGACCAATTATGTTTCACTGAGAATAAGACCGCAAGTGCATATGAAGATATGTGAATTTATTACATATATGTGTGAATTTATAACATACTAAATGTTGTGAACTTCCTACACGTGTCTGTCACCATTTGTGACCACTTTAAGGAAGGTGTTTTTCGAAGGATATATTACAAAGACTTAAAATCCCTACAACCAGGCCTGTATGTCTTCATAATACTTCGTGACTGATTGATATGGCGCCCCTAAGTTGAGTGGCTAATTGATACGACATCCCTAAGTTGACAGACTCATTGATATGACATTCCTAGGTTGAGTGACTAATTGATATGGCGTCCCTAAGTTCAGTGACTAATTGATATGGCGTCTCCAAGCTGGGTGACTAATTGATATGGCGTCCCTAAGCTGAGTGATTGATATGGCGTCTCTACGTTGAGCGACTAATTGCTATGAGGTTCCTAAGTTGTGTGACTGATTGATATGGCGCTCCTACTATTTGATACGACATCCCTAAGTTGACAGACTAATTGACATGGCTTCCCTAAGTTGAGTGACTGGTATGGCGTCCCTAAGTTGAGGGACTATTTGACATGGCGTCCATAAGTTGAGTGACTAACCTACATGGCGTCCTTAAGTTGAGTGACTAATGACTACTTTTCGTTTCCGCTTGCGTTTTTTCGCATCAATAGATGCAGTAATATCATAACCGCAGTCCTACCAACCCTTCCGCAAGACTGGTGTTTCAGTTCCAAGCACTATCCAGGACACGGGTTTTCAAACTTGTAGTACCCATAAAAGCATCTACGGAAAGAAACACATTTGACAGCACTGAGGGGCACAAGAAACCCCATCCTTAGGTTGTAGGTAACTCTCGAATTAACAAACAAGTGCTTCAGTGAGTACGTCTGCAAATTCAACGTTATTTACGTGTCCGATGAGGAAGAATTGTATAAGGCATCAGACACTGCTCTTTTAAAGGATGATGGTCTGTGTGAGTACGAAGTCGCGATCATAGGGACTTAAAACCAAGAAACACTTGTTAAAATAATCGCTTCAAAGATGCAATTAACGAAATCATTTCAGGTGTACAAATTCCTTAGGTGAACTGAAGTCAAAATATAACTAGAATGGTAAGTTGTTGGGTTTGGAAGAATATTAGCTGCTTTCGATGTATTCTGGTCGAAACACTAAGCAAAACCACGATGGTCGGTGGCGTAGATAACCGGTCGGGGCCACCGCAACTCCAGAAACGAGTGCCCATATAATTACGAGGTGTTAGCAAAGTCACTCCACGATCTTACGAGGTGTACGCCACCTGCTCTACAGAATAACGCGCCAGTAACACAGGACTCCAGAATTAAATGCACAAGGGCTGCCAATACACGTGCTAGGCATTCAGTGCTTTAGGCACAATTAGCACCTTTTACCATTTTTTCACCTGTGACCAACATTACGATTGTAATCATTTTTCCCACTGCCTATACAAATCAACAAAATATATCTAAGTAGATACAAACAACAATTACACAGCTCTTAAATTTGATGTTAGTGTGACCGTGCATCGTTGATACAATAATATAAACAATCAACTAGATGCAACATGACAGTTTATTAATAACTTCCATCAACTCGGCATGTTTCGGGCAATAGTTTCGCCCATGATGCTGCCGGCTGGTGACATTTCACCAGCCGGCAGCATCATTGGTGCATTTTACCACAAGCTGTAAACACAGTCTCTTGCTCCTGAGGATGGGCGAAACTATCGCCCGAAATATGTCGAGCTGATTGAAGTTATTAATAAACTGTCATTGTTGCACCTAGTTGGTTGTTTACATTATTGAGTTACACAAGCGGTTTTTTTAATTAGTGCATATCATATAATCTACAGTACTGCCAAGGAGTAGGGTTGTGTGATTTGGCTAGTGCTCCCCACTCTCAAGCCCATTCCAAAAATACAGGTTCAAGTATATTGCATGCAACGCATTCGAAATATCAGCCTACTTTGTAGTTTAACACAAAACATGTTCCTTGGTCTACAGCACTATTTTGAAAAGTTTTTTTTTAAATTGCAAATAAATATGTGCTTGTGACACAAAGATAACACACCGGTGTAAAATTAAAGTAGTTAAGACATAAATGGACGATAAAATTAAGTCTTAGTCCTGGTAATTAACCAACTTCATGCACAAAATCTTGTTTTACAATAAGTTTATTATATGCCTGTACATGTTTCGAGCACTATGTGCTCACCATCAAGAGGTCAAAATTGTATTATACAGCATCTGGTATCATCACACCTGTAGGTGGCCGTCCCGTGCACAGGTTGAGAGAGGACTGTGGACGGGACGGCCACCTACAGGTCTGATGATACCAGATGCTGTATAATACAATTTTGACCTCCTGATGACGAGAAAATAGTGCTCGACACATGTAGAGGCATATAACAAACTTATTATAAAACAATATTTTGTGCATTAAGTTGATTAATTACTAACATTCTACTGAGATGCACGGTCATCAAAACATCAAAAAAAGATAAAATAAAATTTACGACTGTATTAATTAATTTTCTGAGCCGACATATTATGATATCGATCTTACATAGCCACACGTCACTAATGTATTTATTTTTACTAAATTCGTAACGTATAATGAAGACTGCGTTGAGCTGTAGCTGACGTATGGTTACAGAAACTAATGCAGACCATCAGATTGACAGTATAATAATGTATTTAATGGCCAGGGACGCCAGTTGAGAACGTGGTGTGACTTTCGAAAATCCGAAAAGCCAACAATTACGATGTCATGAAGTGCATAACGATAAGCAGAAGAAGTCTTTTCTACGCCCAATACCAACTTACATACAAATTCTTTCGGTAGTCTGGAACTCGGATCATACACATACACATACGAAAAAGTACTGGACTGCTAGGAAATACACGTAATATTCCTCTGTAGAGTGCCGTCTGCCTTCACTTTATCTTTATTGCATTCATATCTTTTTTTTGTTTTGCTTTCCATTCTGATTATTACTTATCCTTCCGTGTTTTGTAAATAGGTTCAGATCCAGAGCACTTACTTGTATTTCTGATTCGTAGTCTGTGCTAGAACCTGTTTGTATTGAATATGAGAACTTGACGGCATAAAGTCTGCATCTGTTTCAGTAAAGCTTCAAAGCAAAATAATTCTGCAAAAACATACGACTCCTTAAATGTAATTTTGCTGCATTGTTTAGATCGGATATTTTTAATGACACTCTCATTTCCATTCTCATATTTGAAGAGGTAACCCTCTTTAACTACGCTTCGTGACGAAGTACGTAGAATTTTTTTTACAGAGTATACAGCCTATTTTTTCATACATACAGAGATATTAATATTTTACTCCTACCATACGACTGTTCTTACTAACTACAGCGTGGAGAAATTAAATTTAGCCTGAATGTCTCCATCTATAGAGAATCCAAAGTTAAATAAATCCCAAAAATACAAAACTCGAAGAAGATAAGACTCTAATATATTAGGTAATATATTTAAAGGCATTTATGACATTCTACACAAATAAATAAATAAAACAAGGAGAGGAATGCAGTTAAATCTCTGTAAACGTAAAGGCGGGAATAGTACTTGTAGGGTCCGACGTGAGAACTACACAGTAGGCAAAGAATCAAAGCAGCAGAAGTTTGATACTTGCAATGCTAGATTTTCTGACCTTGTAGCGTACATAACAAAATGTGAACTGAAACAGAAGCGTTTAACTTGATGAACAGCTCCAAACATAAAGCATCAACAGTACGCATATTAGTCTGCTACGACACACATTGAAAAAATTAAAACGATCTAATCTACAAACAAGTTGGCATGAAAGATATAAGATGTCCTGGACTTTGGGGAATGGGAAAATTGCTTCAAAGTCAGAACAATCCGTGACTCTATCGTCTAAGTGATTATATTGATAATCGAAGTATATGGAGAAATGTAGTTTATAGCGTTCGAAACTATAGAAAATTCAACATTTTGTAGATGCAGCAGTAGACTGTATCGTGCTATTAACATAACGAAGTTAACTGATTTGTCTGGGTCAGGATACGATCCGCAGTGGAGCTCTTATGATGTCAGTAATAAACTGTCAATTTCCGTAGAAGACAAAAGTTGCTGATAAGCAAGCGACTTCTCAATTCTGAAGATGGAGTCAGCTTAAAACGGTTAGTGAACAGTTGAAATATTTGTGGGTAAATGGTTTGCCATAATTACGACTACTTATAAAAGGAACATTTATTATTATTATACAGATATTTCAACATTGTTTTAAATGGCGCATCTGTAATTATTGATTTACTGTTATGCTTATTGAACTCAACAGATAATTTTTTACTATTTGTTGCGATTTTATTACTCAAATTATTTTTATTGATTCTCTGGATTAAAGACCATTAGGGTTAACAGCCCCCAAAATCAGCCCCATTTAGATTGTTTAAACGGAGACAATTACATGAACTAATGACACAGCACACGGCCCACCCAGCCTCCTATTCGATCCATCCCGGAGACTGCTTCCGCCGGAGTCAAGCGACCGGCACTTGGCACTTATCACTCACCCTCTTAGCATCGAAGTGAAGAATGAGTGGGCTGTAGCTGACTTCATAGCATGCACAGACACAGCTTTAAGCTTTCTGTAATGGTACCAGTCCTTTCAATATTTAATGAGCACAAAAATACTCCACCTACCTGAAAGTTGTAAATGGCATGCAGGGAGTTGATGCTAGGAACTCCACCGAACTTGAAACCAAGCAGTAGATTTTTGTTGTCTTCGCCAGCATCCCTTAAGTTCTGGCGTATGAGAACAAAATCAGGACGAAATGAACGTACGACCTTTGTCCCGTTGCGGAATACAGCCATACTGACTGTCGTTCCTGTTTCTGCATTGGCCGTGAGAGACAGCTCTTTGAATTCAGCCTGTTCCACGCGAATGTCATAGTCTCCATGTAGGCGCTTCCCTCTGAAGTACTTCGACCTGCAAAACAAGCAGAGTATGTAGCATGGAATTTATATTCTGCTTGGTGGTGACTGAGAAATAAATAATTATATGTTGCACAATATAAATTCTCAATCTCGGTCTTATCGGCGAGAGCAAATTGCGAAAAATACTTTGCCCGCATTTATTCGTGATTGTCTCAATATTGCAACTACTAACATTAAAACATTCATAAATATGGTTTTGAAAAGAGCTAGGTAAAAATTATCAAAATTCTAGCGCTTGAAATGTCACAAAAAGTGCACAAATATACGAAGTACTCCATACAGACCTCTCTGGCTGCAGGGTCTGCAGTCCTAACAAGCCCTGGCTGCCGCTGCCTTACTACCATTCGGCCTAACTATGCTGACCCAACGCCCAACGTCTGGGCAGGGCACAACCCGCAAGCTTGCGGCAGGGCTTGGAGTCCGTCGCGAGTATTTGAATTTAAAATGATTTCATTCATATCTTTTAGAGAATGTAGTGTCTCCTAAGGAAAACTTTTATTCAGATATTGTTTCCTGTTTATTAGGTTACTGGGAGCACTGCAAAAGTGCAGCCCTCATGGACAAGTTGCCCCTCGTGGCAGTATGGAAAAATATAATATGTGCGGTTATGGAATGTGTTCTCCTGGGTTATAACACAGTGTAGTCTGGTACGTGGCTAACTAGGTTACCCAGAATACGACAAATTAAGTCTTCCTTGCTATGAAAACTTCAAATATCGTAAACATATGCAGGACTACGGCGATGTGTCGAAGGGGTGAGAAAAAAAACTTCAAGCTTTAGGACAATAGGCCTATTGTTGGGCGTCTTCCACGTGACATCGGCACAATTTACTTCAGTAGGTGGCAACACGGAATGTCACGAATAGCTGGTAGGTTGTGTGTATCTCTTGTATATATGCGGCTGTCTGTGTGTGCGTGTGTATGTTTGGATGGTTGGACGAGTTATGTAGCTATTCTGTACACTTCCTTCTGACTGCCATACTTAGCCTAGAAGTAGGTCTATGTTAATTTACTTATAAGCCGGAATACATCGGTTCTAAAGCGAGTGGTCACGGAATGAAAATGGAACGACATGCCGGCGGGGCAGATTCCAATCTTCACCACTACGTCAAGACGGATGTGACGTCAAGTCAACTTCCTACCCAGAGGGTGTCAAAAGGAGAATCAATTTGCAAAATGAGGAGCTTCATGAATTGTTCTTCTCATCAAGCACTTTTTCAGTTACCAAATCAAAGAGCATTAGATGGGTGGCGTGTGTGGGGCGTATGACAGCGGTCTCGTGTGGATCACTGAAGACAAGAAAACACTTTAAAAACCTAGGCGTAAATGGGAGGATATTTTTAAAATGCATCTGCAAGGGATGGGATAGGAGTGCGTGGACTGGATTAATATGGCTGAGGGTACGAACAAGTGGCAAGCTCTTGTGTTTGCGATAATGAAATTTTAGGTTGCATAATGAGCAGTAAGTGTCTTGACTAGCTGTGGAAGTGAAGCGTCCAAAAGACTCTGCTGGGCAGATTTAGCCAGCATTTCATAAGATCTTTATCTTATCTTGAACTCTGCATGTGAAATAAAGTTGCAGAACGACAGGAATACAACGTGCAGTTGAATACATTTAAATCACTGATTCCTGGGTCATATTTCGCCATCACTCTGGAATAGATCCTAGAGCTACAAAATAGCTTCCGCCAAAATGGAGTTCCTGGAATATCACAGAAACTACTACTTGGACAGGAGTTAGTGTGTTACGTGGAAAATGGCCATGTCGGTAATGGGGTGGAATTTTCTGCGTGCACACCTCTGGTGAAACAAAAAATGTGACGACAACTTTCTCGTATCAACGTAGCTCATACAGAATACGAAGAAGCAGCATATTGTCACAATTGAAAATCTAGAGCTGTTCAAGTATGAAGAGTGACTGTTTTCTTTCTAAGGAACGTAAAGCACACGTACAGTTGATATGTGCAGAAACTGCACGTGAACTACATTCAGTGAAAGAAGTGACTGACGAATATAAAAGGTCGGGAGGTCATATATACACTTTGCATGCGGAACTCTGATTAATGACAGGTGATTTAATTTTCCTCTTGTTAAACTTCCGCACTCCCCCCCCCCCCGTCCCCCCACTTTCCCCATACAACCCATGAGTGAACAGAGAACTAAACAATGTGGAAACCGCAGAAAAAGTTTCAAAGTACACAAAACATCACCTATACTTTTGTCGAATGTAAACAAAAATTGAAACGTGTGTTGAAATGACGTAGGTTGACAGATGACACAACTCGCTCTAGCTAGCGTATACACCGTGAACCCAAATATGAATCATTCATCATCATGTGACATATACAACAATGAGCGGATTAAATCCTGCCGTTCTGTTACATAAGGTTACAAAATACAGACAACAAGCATTAAACTAGCTCAGTATTATTACAAGGAAAAACGCGGTTAAGGAATGACGATTAACGGAAATGTCCGGCAACAAACGTTCGCTGTTACTGACTACAGTCACTTCTCTAGGTTCAGAATTGCTGCATGAGGACTCAAATTAAAACCTCCTAAATACTAAAACAATTAGTTATGGAAGGTGTTTGCATTGAAATTTTGAATGCTGGGCTAACTGGAAAAGATTGGAAAGCTTGTTGTCTCGCAGTTTAACAGATTTCATAGAACTGAGTATTACACGGCAGAGAAACCGACTGGCCATCAATTGCACGACACAAACTCATTATTCTGTAAAAAAAAATACGGGCATTTCTGTCCTCGTTAACATAAAATGTACATTAAAATTAGCTGTACTTCTTTCACCTTCTAAGAGTAGCTGTTAGCATTTTTCGACCACCATTCCTCTTTACAAAGTTGACATGTGCAGTGTTAAACTCGCAACACATTCCCTTTGACCGCTTTGAAACGTACACTCCCCTTAGATCTTCGGCACTGCAACCATAACATAATGCATCTGAACCATATACACTGACACTACAGGCTCAAGCTTCAATGACTTTTGCGCCAGTCTGTGTACGAAAGCCGTCCCATCCTCAACTTGACCACCCTAAACACACAGGACGATCTGCATGTCACAAAGTTGCCATCATGCGATAAACCTTATGCCGCACTTCCAGGTATCCTGAGCACGAATACAGAGTAATAAAAATGACCCTGTTATTTTACACGTCCACACGTGTTTGGGGCTGTTGACTTATGGGTTTACAGCACTTTTTCTGACGACACAACACTAACAAAGTGAGAGAGACTTCATTGATGTAAGCATATATTCAGTAAGTGCTACATGTTAATCCAACACCACTATCTGGGATAAATCTAACTTCCTGAACTGCGAATAGTGTTCCTTTAAATATACTTTCAACAGCAGCTGTAACTCTAACTTCAGTTTTCGTCTTCGTACGAAATATCATTAACCATCAATAAAATACCAAGTGCCAGGTGTTCTGTGACATCAAATTCACTAATTTATTGTGAGTAAAGGACCTTTCCTTGATGGCCTATATTCAACAGCTTCTGGGGACAATGTTTAGACTGCTAAACACATTCCGACGTGTTGAGAAAGCTGCTGTCGTCACTACAAACATAAACCTACCCGGACATTTAGGCAGCAGTTTCTTCCCTCAAAAGATTATTTACCTCCAACGTCAACATTGACAGAGCCTCAAAGTCCAACTATTTCCTTGTTTCAAATAATTAACATTATTGTATTATACACAATGAACAATAGGATTCTTCTGTCCCTAAAATTAGTTCATCCGTTCGACAGACACATTCATTCAATAGATGTGGGCAGCCACTGGCATGCAACACATTGTGTGCAAAACCCAGTCGGAAATTTGCTGGTCTTATGCTTCCCTTTACAGGCTGCTCATCCAAATGTTAATGATAGGTGTTAGCAGATCCCACTTTGACAGATGATCTCAGTAACCAGAAGCCTTAGCAACACTAGTATGGGCAGAGCGGACAGTTCCCGTTCATTACCAAATAACCACCTCTATCTCAAGACGGGCACAGTTTCATGCAAGACATTAGCTATTTATACAGTGAATGGGAATGGTTTGGCACCAGCAGCAATAGACAGAATTGTCATTCTCAGATATTTTGTTTTCAGGTCGCGGAAAAATTCAGTTGTAACATTTCCACAGCCTAGACCACATCAACAACAAAATCCTAGAGATTCTAAACCAACCATGAACCAACAGCGACAGTAAGACGTTACTACACAACACATCCTACGACAGCGAAGACAAAATGTAAACGATAAACACGCAGGCAGAAACTAAAAAAGTGAGGTCATCCACGAAAATGACGTGAATGAAATAAATATATATCTGACACTCAAAAACAAACTTAACAATGGAAACTAGTCAGTTTCAAACGATATTTGTCCATTCAGCTGTAAAACGAAAAACAGTAAAGAAATGGCTAATAAAATAAGAAATTACCACCGCTTTTCAAAGCACTAGTTAAAATCTTTTGCCACTTTTAAAATGAGTTCTCATTTCGCACCTCCCTCTGTATCTTCATATACTATTGTACACAAATAAATAACAGTTATTCTGTACTCTGTATGTTGTACTCTCTTCCGTTATTCCACTCCAATGTTGTTTATTTAGCTCCCTAACGATTTGCTTCTATACGAAATGCGTAAGAGGAAAATCACAGAGAATTCAATATGGCATACGATTTTAATGTATGTAATAGCAAGAGCTTGTTACTACTCCCACACATTTGACATCTCTAAGTTTTTTTCTGGTTTTGTGTAAAGAAAATGTATAAAGGTTTACTGAAACATAACAATAGAGACAAATCTTCATTGTCTGAATTAAGTTTCTCAGCACTCAACAGCTTAACGCCTCCAAAATGCCATACTGAAGTTGTCACAATATATATGTTATAAGCGAAAATTCCCAAATCTGACTATCGAATTCCGCTTAAGATAAGAACTTCGTTATTGGATATCCCTTTCCAGGCGTTTCGAAGGACAAGAGTGCCTTCATATTTAAGGGCAAGGGGACGGTGAAGAATGTACTTTCGTGATTTTCATAAATAACTTCAACAAAATACCAGAACATTATATTTCATTATTTCACTGCTTCTTCTTTTACGAAGTCATTACTCGTAAAACATCTGAAGATAACAAGATGGTCCTCCCCGTGCTTAAGGACCGTGCCACCGAGGCTCATCGGATTCTCTAAGTATAGCTGCCTCTATTCTTAACTCCGTCACCCGGGTAGTCAGCAGTCAGCATAACTTTTCGGCTTCTTTATGGGGGGAAAAAACACCCGGTATATCTCAGATAGGAGGGTGAGTTGAAAAAATGTTTTTACATGGGCAAAAAACTAATGAATAGTAGTGTTACAGAGGAATAATAACCAGACGATGCCGAATGGAATACGTAACTCTGAAGACAACAGTATAACAGTCCTTCGGGATGTGATGCTTTATCATCTGGTAGATACGTATCGAAATTCCAGAGGAAAATATTGCCTCATTTATCAGAACAAATTCATCCACCGTCACTACGAAGGTTGTCATCTTCAAGTGCTGGGTGAACCTCTGATGGCGGTTGCATACGCTAGATTATTGCGCTTTCCTGTCCTTGCCAAAGTACATAGTGATATATAAATAGAAGAGCAGGAATATTTTATTTGTACTACTTTATGGGCGCTCAATGGCCGGGCATTCTTCATGGGAACCTTCATGCTCTCACCGCTCCTTCACCTCATTCCAACCTCTTTCATTTCCTCCTCTTTCTCTTTCTCTTCCTCTTGACGCTGTCAGTTTACAGTCCCGGATCCTCCGGTTTAGAGGTGTTTGAATCGATACTCAGGCCAGAAATAAGACTTCTTGAATGGAGGATCGGATACTCTTACGCCCCGTCATGACACACTAGGTCAGTAATACACAAACCCCCATGTTCCACAGCGACATTCCAAACCGCGTTTCGAATGTTCGATTGGCCAACAACCGAGACGTCGTTATGGGGAACGACATATTACTCTTCAAACTGAATGTCTTGCAAGGTAATGAAAACGACAATTATCTCATACAGCGGCGATTGCCAAACTTTGCACCGAGACGCGTCAGGGCGCTGCGGGATATTTCAAAATTATTTTCTTTGCAATTTATGTGTCTTATACTTTCAAATGGCTACTAAGGTGATAGGTCAAAAGGTTATTAAGTTGTTTTGAACTAAGTATTTCATAAATGGAAGTGTTAGGTGTTTATTTTGGCCTAGGGGCGCCGTAAAAAATTACTGAGTCACTAAGGGCGCCGTGAACCGAGTTTTGGGAACCGCTGTCATAAGCTAATAGTAAACTCAGCACTTCTACTACCAAAGATATTCCCCCTCCCCCTATTATTCGCGAGACTCAACATATAATAACTCGATAACTGGCGCACAATATTTAATCAGCAAAGGGAAATACCCCCCCCCCATACGATATCAACTAACTATTTATTTCCTGGTTTCTGAGTGAGTCAAAAAGAAGCAGGCGTATTTTTGTGAACTGAATTCCTGTTATCGCAATGGCAATCAGGAGGGAACTTTTATGAAAAAAGCAATGAAATGTTAGATCTAATAAAATGCGCAGAATTTCTCGACTAGCGGTGGGTGTATTATCTTCTTAAGAATGAATCTGCTCCAAGGACTTAAATTATTATTCAATATTATTCTGATCTGTATAAATGAAATATGTGAGACCAACTAGATGCAACAATTATGATTTATTAATAATCCATTAGCTCAACTTGTTTCGGACATCATTATGCCCATCTTCAGGAACGCTAGACGGTATATTACCTCATATGGTTTTCAGCTCTTGATGTGCTGGCTGGTGTCTTGGGGAGCCGGGAAGCAGGCTGTGTGCGCTGTGTAGAGGATGTTATGGTAACAACCAGCAAGACAACAACACTCCGAGAGCAGGCACGCACTGCAGACTCAACCAGGAAGTCGAAAAACATCCTCTACACAGTGCACACGGCCTGCTTCCCGGCTCCCCAAGACACCAGCCAGCACATCAAGAGCTGAAAGCCATTTGCAGTAATATACGGTCTAGCGCTCCTGAAGATGGGCATAATGATGCCCGAAACATGTTGAGCTAATGGATTAGTAATAAATCATAGTTGTTGCATCTAGTTGGTCTCATATATCATTTCATAATAAGGATGCACGGTCACACGAACATCAAATCTGTATAAATGAGTTGTGTAGGTCCCTTTCGTGTAACAAATTCGTGTTGCTTTTATTAAATCAACGATGATGACACAGGTATGATAATTAGCCTGAATGAGAAGAAAGTTATACGAATTTTAGTTATAAAATGAGGAGAAAAGAGGCCAAAAGAAATGTTGAGGCAAATCGAATAATAATATTAAAACCGATCTTACATATAAATATGGTACAAGGGCGTGAGTGAATTCTTGCGACTCAGATCAGGGACCAGTGGCCAACACTCCAGCACACGGCCATGAGATTCGAGTTCTATATTAGGGGACACTTTCTTGACGAAATAAGGGACACACAGCTTTTGAAGAACAGCACGAGACAGTGTTACCGTTCAGGTGCTTAACGTTTGAGTGGCTTGCATGACGTGTATTTTCATAACTAAAGAACCTTGAAAATATCCTACTTACAGATCTGATCTGATCTGACAAGTACTAATTATCATCTGTTTCCTGCGATTAATCAAAATCTTGGTAGCCACAAATTAAAAGATATTTGTAGTGTGGAAGAGCTGTGCTACGATGGATGATAACAAAGGACAAGGGCACTTATAAATGAGAAGCAATGAATGGAGAGGGTTTTACCTTGATAGGAAAAGTACAGCAGTTATGGAAAAGACAATGTGGAAAATCAGACGAAATGCAGTGCATTTAAATATACACTGGTCTTATAGCAAAGAAAAATAAAGAACCCAAATATTCGCAAATTCGTTTTAAACTATTTTATAGCCGAATCTTGTTTATCATGAAACACGCGGGTGAATTACAAATTTTTAAGGATGTGTTATCTGAAAATTAAATCCCAGCGTTTGCACGGAGGGAATGAGACGAATTACGAAAACAGCAAAAATAGGTCATTTTTGAAGGAAGATATTAAGAATATTACACAAGAAAATCCCTCCAGTGGAAGAGAAGATACAGCAGAACAGCATATTACTCTTCAAGTGATCTTAAATATTGACCGATCGCAACGAAACTCACGTCGTGTGTAGAAGTTGCGCAGGTAGTGCGATACATGAGTTTTCATGAAAATGTTTCCACAGGAAGTCGAGATACAGCCCAAAAGGTACAAAGTCCCACACGTAAAGTGTCCTTAATTATTGACTGATCGCAATAAAATTGCATCCTTTGTCACGCAGGAGCGTGCAGTGCAAGTTATAAATTTCAAGGAAACCTCCACAATGGAAGGCGAGATACAACACGACAGGTACAACGCTCTTCAAGTAAGTTCCCTCATTTGCTGAGCGATCGCACGAAAAACTTAAACCTCTACAGAGCGTGCAAGTACAGTGCAACATGTGAATTTTCAGGAAAATCTTTACAATGAAAGATGAGATACATTTTGCAAAGTTCCCAATAACGTACCCTTAATTATTAAAAGACTGCAACGAAACTTGCTCTCTATCTCTACACACACACACACACACACACACACACACACACACACACACACACACACACACACACACATATATATATATATATAGCGAATGCCCATAAAATGCGATGTATGAATTTTTAAGAAAATCCCTACGATGGAAACAGAGGTATGGCTGAAGAAGTATTTTGTTTTCCAATTAAAGTGCCCTTAATTAATTGTCGATCGCAACTGAATATTCGTATAGGGATCACAAATAGTGCATGTGCCAAAAATGCGAATTACGAAGTTTCAGGAAATCCCTACAATGGAAGCCTAGATAAAGCCAACAAGGTGCATTGTTCCACAAGCAAAGTATCCTATCTAATGATCGACGATGCATAAATTCCATTGTTTTTAGGGCACGCAAGGAAAATACGAGGTATGAGGTTGCACAAAATTCCATACAGTTGAAGCCCATATAAAGCCACAAAATTACTTTGTTTTTTTAAGTAAAATACCATTAACTCTTTATCGTTCAACACCAAACTTATACTGTATGTATCGAATGCGCAAACAGTGCGAGGTATGAAGTATCAAGAAAATCCCTACAATGGAAGTCCAGATAAAGCTGAGAAGGTGCTTGGTTCTGCACAGCAAATGCCCCTAATTATAAAGCGATCGATACATAACTCACATAAGCTAGCGCATGAGCGAAAAGTTCGAGGAATTAAGTATCGGAAAAATCCCTACAGCGGAAGCCCAGATAAATCCGAGCAGGTGCATCTTCTGAAAGTAAAGTGCACTTAATTATTGATCGAGCGCAACCAAAATTACAACATATGTAGCGCATGCACGGAAAATGCGAGGTATGAATTTTCGGAAAAATCCGTAGAATGTTAGAATAGATGCAGCTGAAAAGGAACTTTGTCATTCACGTAAGGTGCCATTAATTATTTACCAATAGCAAACAAACTTACATGTCTGGTTGAACGCAAAGTTCGAGTTGTGAACTTTCAGGAAAACGACCACAACAGAAGCCAAGATAAAATCGAGAAGGTAGTTTGTTCTACGAGTGACGTTCGCTTAACCCTTTACAGACGAACCACAGACCGCTTTATCTAAAGACCCAATCCGTACCGCGCAGTAAACACTTTTCATATCGGATATAAAAACCAAACAATTTATGCTGTAAGTGGCACAATTCGCTGTTTGTTCTCAGATAAATACAAAACGCAAATTCAGTGGTAGCTAAAGTGTACAATTGTTGAATGTTAAACCTGTTGGTGCATCACGTAACCAGTAGGCTTTAAAGGGTTAATCAACGATCGCAAGCGGACTTTCTCCATACGTAGTGCATGCGCGCAAAGTGCGACTTGTCAGGCTTCGGAAAGGTGACATAGTTTGAAAAGTGCCTTCTTCCCCGTGTTAAGTACTCTTATTTACTTACCGATTGTAACAGAACTTACACCACATGTAGCATATGCGCCGGAAGTTCAAGATATTAATTTTTAGGTAAATCCCTACAATGGAAGACGAGATATAGCCGAAGAAGTACTATGTTCTTCAAGTGCCCTTAATTATTTACCGATCGCACTAACATACACCACATATAGAGCATGACTGGAAAACACGGGGTATTTCAGGAAAATCCTACAATGCAAGCTCAGATAAATCCAAGAAAGTACTCTGTTATACGAGTAAAGTTTCCTTAGTTACTGATCGATTGCAACCATCGTTAGAGTATAAATAGACAATGCATGGAAATTACGAGGTTTGAATTTTCAGGAAAATCCCTAGAACGGAATCCGAGTTACAACTGAAAAGGTAATTCGTTCACCATGTAACGCGCCCGTAATTATTTACCGATCGCAACACAACTTACAACGTTACAGCGCATGCGTCGAAAGTGAAAGGTATAAGGTTTTAAGAACATCCCTCCAATGGAAGACATAAAGCTGAAAAAACGCTCTTTTTTCAAGTGGAGTGTTCATAACTATTTGCCCATCGCAACGAAACTTATATTTTTGGTAACGCATGCGTCTAAAGTGCTAACTATAACGTTTCAGGGGCGTCCCTCTAATCCAAGTGGAGACAAAGCGGAAAATGTACTTTGTTCCCCAAGTAAAGCGCCTCTAAATATTGCCCGATTGCAACCAAACTTACATCGTTTGTAGCTAATGCGCAGAAAGAGAGAAATATGAAATTGTAGGAATATCGCTCCAATGGATGCTAAGATGCAGCCTGAAAAGTACTTTGTTCCCCAAATAAAGTGCCATAATTATCGATTAGTTGCAAACAATCTTACACGTTTTGAAGCGCATGCGTAAAAAGCGCTGGTATGAAATTTAATGAAACCATTCCAACTTAAGCTGACTACAGCCGAAACGATGCTTTGTTCACAAAGTAAAGTGGCGTCACTTGTTCACCGAACACAACTAAAATTGGAACGTTTTTAGTGCATGCGTGGAATGAGACGTTTGAAATTGCAGGAACTTCTCGCCATTGAAAGCCAAAATATAGCCGAAAAAGAAATTTGTTCTCCAAGTAAGTGCCCTTAATTGCTGACCGATCGCAACACATATTGCAATGTTTTTAGCGCATGCTTTGAAAGTGAACGTTATGAGGTTTCAGTAAAATCCCCCCACTGCAATCCGAAACATGGTCGACAAGATGCTTCGTTCTCCAGGTAAAATGCACTTAATTATTTACCGATCGCAACCAAACTTACCTCATTTCTAGGGCCACCAAGGAAAGTGTGATGTATTAAGTTCTAGGAAAATCCCTGGAATGGGAGCCAAGATACAGCAGAGAAGATATATTTCCTCCACGGAAAGTTCCCTTGATTATTCACAGATTGAACCAAATATGACGAGTTTGTAGCGCATGCGTGGAAATTTCTGGTTGTGAAATTTCAGAAAAATCCGTCATACGGAAGCTAAGATACACCTGAAAATAACTTTGTTCTCCAAGTAAAGTGTCCGTAATTATGGACAGATCGTAGCAAAGCTTATAGTGTTTGTTGCGCATTTGTGGAAATTGTGTAGTGTACCGCTTCAGGAAAATCCCGTCAAACGTATCTGAGATCAGGCCAAAATGGTTCTATCATCCAAGTAAACTGCCTAATCACATTTACACGTTTTCTAGCTCATGGGTGGAGAGTGCGAAGTATGACGTTTCAGGAAAATCGCTCCAATGGAATTCGAGACAGAGATGAAAAATGACTTTGTTCTCCACGTAAATTGCCCATTGTTATTTATCAATGGCAACCAACCTATATAGTTTGTAGTTCACTCGTGAAAAGTGTGAGGTATGGAGTTTCAGAAACATCTCCCCAATGGAGGTTGAGATAAAGCTGAAAAAGAACCGTGTTCTCCAACTTACCTTAATTATTAGCCGATTACAACCAAACCTACACGGTTTGTAGCGCATGCTCGGAGAAGAAGAGTACAAATTTTCTCAGAAATCCTTCCAATAAATACGAGATACAATCAAAAAGTACATTGATCTTCAAGTAAAGTGCCCTTAACTACTGAACTTTCGCAAGAAAACTTACTACATTGGTTTAGCATGCGCGTTGAGTGCCTAAATACGGGATGTCAGGATTTCTAACGATTCATGCACGACAGCTGCGTCAGAATCTCTTTCCTTATGCTCCAGCCTTACAGCTTCTAAAACAACTGCTGCTTGGAAGGCATTTCTCAAAAAGGGCTTGAAGTATGAAAGTAAATTCTTCATTACTGTGGGATACAATCTGTGGAGAACATGGAAGCGATTTTAATTTAATCCTTGAACCCGAAAGCTGAACAGAGAATTCCAGTGACGTTATGCAGTATTTCACGCGCTTCAACACAGAAAATTCTAGGAGAAGATTTTAGCGCTTTAATCTGTTTACTGTTGCTCACACGGGCTGCAAAAATAATACGGCTCTTGAGCCAACATGCAAAGTTAAAGTTTAGCGTGTAGTAACACTTACAGGTCCGTTGTAAGCATTATGTGCCTACCTTATTCGGTTAAAAATTGGACTGTGCCGAGATCGTCAGTGTCTGTTAGAGACGGGCAATGAGATCAAGGTACAGTCACTTCCACAAATGTATGAGCATAATATGTTTATGTTTTAAGACATTTAAAACACTACCAAGTAGTCCATATCATTACCAATCCGCTAAATGAAGGGAATTATTACTCTGTTATTCAGAATAAAGTTCAATATGTTATATGACGTGGTCTGATAACAGAAGCTTCTGTACGCGATGAAGGAGTTTAAGAGGTAGTGAATTTAAGGTGTTGTACTGTATAAGGAGGAACTCCTGAATTAAGTATTCAGTAATCTTCGAATAGATGAAATAAATAAAGAAATCTCCTGTAATGTTGTTGTTGTTGTGTGTGAACTAAAGTAAATGAGATTAAAATGAGTCGGACACGTGAAATAATTAGCAGACACTAGAAATTCTTAAGAAATTTTGAAAGCGAACCTCATAGAAAACAGCCACCAAAAACGAAGTGTTAAAAAGTTAAAGATGGATTCTGACAGAATAAGATGGGAAGTGGACGAAACGGATTCAGAATTTTGTCTAATGGGAGGCCGTAATGTTAGCGGTGCTGAAACTAAAAATCTTTATCAAAAGCGTAAGTCAGTTATTCATTCGTTAATTGCTTACTTAGTCTAAATACTATGCACTGGATGAACCGTAGGGTTTGTCGGACCGAATAATCATTACACTCACATGATAAGGTTTACATTTACATCCAAAAAGAGACAGTAGGGCACCTGGTATGACAGTTCCTTTTTTCATGGTTTCGTGGTAAGCTTGAGTAACGTCTACAGTGTCTGTTTTCACAGTATCACATAAATCAAGGCTTCCTTTTTAAGTCCACTTCAACAGAATTTGTGCCATAGCAGCGTCAGAATCAAGAGGTCTCTTTAGGACAGGTTCAAGCGGATCTTTAGAAGATCAGTGCAAGAAATGTACTCATCTACGTAGTAGGTAAATGCTGCGGACTGCGCAAACTTCCGACTTTTAATTACTTCACTTTATTTTTCTTCTATTTTGGCGCCAATCTCTTCTTCTAGTAAAACTAATAACGATAGTAAATTATAGAGCCGCAGGATTATTAAATTAGTACGGAAAACAAGTATTTCTTTTTCGTATCTGCACGTGGCTAGTGCTTATCCCAACGTATGGGATAGGGATTTAGTTTATACTTCGTTTGTTTCGTCCTTTAGCTCCTTTTTTGTGCGACATCTCAAAGCAGCCAGTATTTTTTATTCCCAGTCTGTTGGGTCACGTCACTCATAATCACACACATGTAATGCAAATCCACCAAACAAAATACTTGACTAATTTGTTAACTGAATAATTTACTTTATACATTATTACCGCATTAACTTTTTAATTTCGGAGCAGGTATAGCTCCGTCCATACTGCCTAGGCTACTGGCCGGATAGCGGAAAATAGAATTCTGCTGGAAGGTAGACGTAAGAATGCTTTCCTTCTTCTTGTCTACATCCAGTCTCGGACCGCTTATCCTGTTAATCAAGTATTACCGCAGTTCATCCTCGGAAGACAAAATGGCCGGGGTGTGAATATCACCATCACCTTTCTTCAATTCGCAGGTCAACTCCCCCCCCCCACAATAGTTTTAATGTAATGGTTTTTAATTAACAAAGAGAAAAATTCACCTTATTTATTAATATAGTGAATGACATAGTCCAGCTTTGTGCCTTAAACACTCACTGAGGATCATCATCAATCACAAACGACAATAATATCACTTCGAGAGTCTTATTAATCGATTAATTCCGATTACATCAGAACTTGTCACGAAATCTATTCTCTGGGTAATATAATTTGGCCGGCATATTACAGTCGCAAGGAAATGCATATTTGACACTCAAGTATCAACATCAAACAGTAATATTTCCAGTTCCTGCTGGAACATTCAGCTGCTTTCATTAAAGCAGTTAGAGAAGCTTTTGTTGCAGCATTTGGGCCTAAAAGTGTACAAAAAACTTGATGTTTCTGCAACATTTTCCCCATAAACTTAAGAAGCCATACAGCAAGGACAGAACGGCTGCAATCTTGTACATTGTTTATTTCCATTTGCGTATCATTTAAACAAAACTCCCTGCAAGTTTCGATACAAAATGTCTCATTATTCAGTTCATCTTTTCTGTCCTTCACACTACATGATTTTGTACCTTCACTATACTGTCCACAAAAATTTTCATCCGTATCATAAGCAATAAAAGCTTTATTCTGTTGGCTTTATATATACGAAGCCATCATCAAATTATATATTAGCTGGTTACTACAAACTGAATATTTCACTCTTCAATAATCGGTTGTACTCTATGCAGAAAAAATCTGAGTCTAAAATTGAGAATGGAGTTGAATGAGAACAAGGTGTTTACTGGAGAGATATTGTAAAAGTGACATACATGAAAGCCCGAATAGCGTTACTGGTACAACAGATGGTTAAATCAACTTTTCGACTATTGTTTATTTACTATAACGAAGTCGTATTATGGCCTTATATCGTCATTGTTCTCCATTGTTGTTGAAATAATGTTTTCTTGTCTAATTTTTATGCACTAATTGAAACGTAATGTTTCACATTATATGCACCCTTACGTAGTATTATAGTTCACATTATTTAACTTGTCACATTTATTAAATTAATTGATTAACTGAACGATTTTTGGATGCTGTATCTGAGCATAGGTACAGCATATTTCCATCGCATGCTTCGTTTGATCTGCTAATATGTATATATGTTACACTGATTGTGAGAAATCAGCGACTTCTAGCATTCACTGCTAATTTCAGTCAGAGTGGGAAAAAATAGATCCAGCTCTCATTTTCCATTCGGAACGTTACCACTAGCAATTTTTGACATCCAAGCTCTGGGTGTTGATCACTAAGAACGACATGTTTTGTCTCTGAACACACAGGATAAAACCCGATTCGTTTATTACATGTCACTTAACTATTCACAAAAATACCTGATTTTAGACCAAGGCATTCTCTGCATATAAGTTAGTTTTTACAGCACACATGTCAAATAGATAAAATAGGTACGGGACGTCAGGGTATTTCATAATTCGTGGATTTTCGGAAATGCGATCGCGTTTACCTTACACTCAATTGCGAGTCACTAAGTTCGGGAACCCTACACAGTGTTACTTATAACACAAAAACCGACACTGGTTTAACAGCATCGTATTTACAGAAAATGTCAAAGACAGAGAATCAAGAATTGTCCATCGAACATGGACTGACGTGCAAGTTTCTTTTGATACGAGTTATATCCCCTTGAACTGTTGCTCTTTTCCACATTGTGAATCAAGTCAGCTGTGTTTTCTAATTAAGGGTAGCTAATTTTTTTTCCTTTTACAAATTAGACAAATTATTTATTGACCAAACTCCCTTCTGAAGAATATTAAGTGCCCACAAATTACATCACAATGTTTCTCCATGCAATACATCTGTGGACTCCTGTGCACTCTTTGTGTCAGCCCGTTCTCTTTCTAATTCCGTGAAGAAAGTTCCTTGTGATCATCTTGTGGGAAATCGCCCATCCCCTGTTTTGCCACCTCTTAAGATTCACCGGTATCTAACGCCGTTTCATCAGCTGCCTCCTTCATTGTACAGTTTATAAGCCCTTCAACAATTTTCGGTTTGACTTCGTCTTCTGTGAGAATTGCAGCGTTTCGCGGCAAGTTAAGAGCTTGATGTTCCTAGTTCAGTCGGTATTGTGTGTACAGCGATAGACTGATGCCATTGTGGAAGGATGTTTGTTTAATTTGTTGAACAAACCTAAGTCCTTCCCTCCAATTAAACACTGATTGTTCTTATTCCAAGTACTTTATATACTAATTAACATGCTCCACACTTCCCTGGCTGTGGTGATGTCTTGGTTACCCGTGCACAGTTTTAAGTATCGAACCAAATTATTATATCAGATTAATTAAATGTTCAGACACAATATATAAATATACAATGATGTATCACACACAACAAAACTTTATTATGTTTGTTATTGTATTAGGGCAACGTGTTTCATTTCTTATAGAATCACCTTCAGTCCCTTCTAAGATACAGATCCTTACTTAGCAATGTTTAAAATGCGCTGTGGGATCCCAAACGCTTACATTCTTGGGATCCCACAGTGCATTTTAACATTGCTAAGTAAGGATCTGTATCTTAGAAGGGCCTGAAGATGATTCTATAAGAACTGAAACATATTGCCCTAATACAATAATAAACATAATAAAGTTTTGTTGTGATGTGTTTGACTGATACATCACTGTATATTTATATATGTGTGTTAAACACTTCGGGATGGCAAACATTAAAAAAGTTCAAACACAAGTTGAAACTGATCCTCAGGCCGCCTAAGTTTCTTCACGGCCTATACATTTAACAGTTAAAGATCAGTCCACACACAACACATTTTAAGGTGATCAGGAAAGTTTTGTGTTTGGACTGATTGTCTTATTTATTGTTACGTATCAATACTGACACAACGGGGATAACAAACATTAAAAAATAAATTAAGGATCAGTCGACATCTATTCGATTCCCTGGTAAACGAACTGAGCTGCTGAACTTGCAGTCGGTCAGTACTCACCAGTCGGTGTTCTGGTCGTCGATGACAAGCAGGGTGAAGCACCGGTCTTTATTGTAGGCCGGTCTGCTGCCAGTGACGGCTCCAGCCCCAGACACAGCCGCACCTGCATGAAACAAGCAGTAGTGGTAGCATGCTCGTCTGAGCTATCATATAACTTGACCAACTTCGAAGTGTCGGTGGTTAAAATTCAAAGCACCTCACTGCTTATGCAATAGCCGTCCAAGGTTCTTTCAATGGTGGACCACACGACCAGAAATCCATAAGTGTGGGAACGCGTGAATTGGTTACAGATAGGGCGCTGTCCTTTCGAACGTATCGATTACTTTGCAGCAACATGAAATTAGTACCATGAAGAATATAATCACTTTGCAGGTGTTTAGGCGTGCTGAGGAACACGCTTGGCCCTCCTGTACTGCAAAAGTCCCGATGCTAATGGAAGCTGCCTTCTCTACAATGGCTCAAACAATAATAATATGAATATCTGGGCCTTAAAAGGAGGAAATAATAGGAGACTGGATGAAATTATATACTGAGGAGATTCATGATTTATCTTAGACATCAAATGTTATCAGGGTAGCCGAATCAAGGAGGATGAAATGGGCGCAGGAAATGGCAGGTGTAGGAAAAAAACATAAATGTATACAGAATTTTGTGAGAAGTCTAACATTTAGAGACCACTTGGAAGTCTTAGGTTTGGGTGGGAGGTTAATATTAAAATGAATCTTAAAGAAATAGGATGGGAAGAAGTGGACTGCATTCATCTGACCCAGGATACAAAGAACTGACAAAGTCTGTGAACACTGGAGTAAAACCTCCATAAAATAAGAAGACGGCTTTTCACTAGCTGAAGAACCATCAACTTTTCAAACAGCAATTCACTACGTAATACTAACAAATGTATTATATGTTAAAATTATATATATTGTCATATAATTCCATAAAAACTCCTACATGTTTCGATCTTTCTTAGATCTTCAAGGAGTTTTTTTACATTAATTAAGCATATATAAAACATACATAATCTGCTCCATGCAGTTAGTTAGATGCAGGTGTTTAGGTTGTACTGGTCTTTGATCGAAGTCATCCCGATGTGGTATGAAGTATTAAAATAACAAAACAATATACGTCAAACAGATCAATTTATCACACAAGTTGGCTACATGTTTCGACCCCTATAAAGTCATCATCAGGCTTTCTTATTGAATGTCATCCAAACGCTGCGTACATTATTGGGATCGCTGCGTGAACATATATTTTAACAACCGTGATTCATGATACAAAGCCAGATACTATTTGTAATACCCGATTATAGTTTTACAGATTTTAAGAGTTTTATTAAGACATTCTTATCTATATGAGATTTGTCAGACAAGATATCATTTCACATTTTGTAAACATTAATTGCGGTCCCAATAATGTACGTAGCGTTTTAATGACATGATTCAATAAGAAGGCCTGATGATGACCCTATAGAGGTCGAAACATGTAGCCAACTTGTATAATAAATTGATGTGTTTGACGTATATTTTATTATTATTTTGTACTGGTTTGCTTATTTACGTGTGCAAGCTAACGGGGTGCCATTTTTAATAGTTAAAACTCCCAGGCTCGTCCTGTTTTGGCGTAGTCTTGAGGCAAGCCTACTGATAACAGTAAGAAGCTCACTTGCTTATTACGACAGTATCCCATGAAGAGACGGAGGGAAATATTAAAAGTCGATATTTTAAATAAACGGGGCCCTAGAAGCTTGGGATAAGGATCGGATATGCAGAAACTGGCTCGGTTAACAGCTACTTTAAGAAAGGGAAATGCTTCGGAAATATGGATGAAGGATTAAAGCTAGTTTAAAAGCACTACATTAAGGCCTGTATATGTCATTTCATCCAGAAATAAGACATTCAAAGACACCAATTGCTAGGGGCAGACATTTACATTGCGATCAAGGACCAAATTTTGAGTGTTTTCAATCCGAGAACCCATTTTCCCATCACTAAGCTTACTGTTTGCTTCTCACTTTTCGTTCTTTCCAGGTACCAACTACCAAACTTTCTCTATAAAAATGTAGTATTCATTTCTTGTCAGTCAGTAGCAGCTACGCTCTCCATGTCTAGTCCTTCAAATAAGTCAACGTCTACAACAAATTACAGAGCCATCGCAAGTTGCGTGATAATCGTCTCAGTTACAGCGGCATTTAACTTCCTTTCTCTCAGTATTTTCTACATTTGCTGTCCGGTTTTGTCGTAATTCCGCATAAGAGATCTTAATATGATGTTGCTGGTCAGTTTCGTGAAATCGGGTGTAAGGAAAGCCGTTCTTTTCTTCCAGAAGTAAATGATATTACTTTCAGCGTGCACCGTGAAGCCTGGGGTAATTAAAAAGTAACAAGTGCCTGCGCAAAGTCTGTGTACGTGACGGGTTGCATCATTTAGAGTTTTGTTGGAATATGCTGCAATATTCATGAAGCCCTTTAAGTCAATCATGATAAAAACACACGTGAAGTCTATTGGAATCTCAATTGACAAAAATGATTAGTACAAGCCGTCTGCACAGTACGTTTTTTATACATATATAAAGTATACGTGCACAATAAGAACTAACAGGATGCACTATTTTACTTTCAATTTATTTCAATAATTAACCTCTACATACTAAAAAGTCCTTCAGTCAAAACACAACAATATACTCAATAATGTAAAGTTTGCTACGTTCTTCGGTTACAAGTAACCATCATCAAGCAGACATTTCAGTACATGGACAGGACATATTCAGTGCTTAGAGTATGGGATCCCATATTGTTCACATTTGTTGTGTAGAATTTCAGACGTTTAGATTAATAAACTACTCAGTATTTATTATCTTAACAAATGTGTTTACTGAAATTATATATGAACCTATCACATACCCCGATCCTGCCAACAGCCATCAACATAAACGCACGACATATACCAACTGCTGCATATACAGACAGGTACTACCTGATGATGAGCAGTAAACCTGCTCGAAACATGTACAGGTTAATCTTAGCAATTAACCAACTTAATGCACAAAATCTTGTTTTATAATAAGTTTATTTATGCCTCTACACGTTTCGAGCACTATGTGCTCATCATCAGGAGGTCAAATTCATATTATACAGTATCTGGTATCATCACACTGTAGTTGGCCGGCCGGTGCACAGGTTGAGAGAGGGCCTGTGCACGGGATGGCCACCTACAGGTGTGATGATACCAGATGCTGAATAATACGATTTTGACCTCCTGGTGATGAGCACATAGTGCTCGAAACGTGTAGAGGCATGTAATAAACTTATTATAAAACAAGATTTTGTGCATTAAGTTGGTTAATTGCTAAGATTATACTGAGATGCACGGTCAGCAAAACATAAAAAATTGTAGATTTTAATTACTGAAATAAATTGAGGGCGCTTAAAGGAGTTACCTAAAATAGAGATGGGAAAGGACGTGTCTTTTTGTGAACCATTTTTGTATTTCTCAACACGGGGACGAGGATTCTTATAACAGTCCCCTGAACTCTAAACGACTAATCAAATATTACCTCCTCGCTCGTGAATAAGGTTTAATTAACAATGTTCCGAATGTATTATTATGTTTTCTCTTACATATTAATACTTAATAACGACGAAATAAGCGCTCTTAGATCTCAAAGAGTTGTAATTAGGTGTAAAGCTACTGCGTGCAATGCGCAACGTAAGTGAGGCAAGACATTAGTCGGCAAGAAATAACCTGCTGCTCGCTTTCACAGGTCTGTGGATCAGATATGGCTTTGAATCACAGGGCTGCGGCCGTTATATGAAGAGCCTGTCTTTCATTTTGAAAAATGGCAAGTAAACCCCAAACCTCTGTAGTAATGTTACAAAGAAACTTTTGTCACGTGACATATCATTCTCTAAAATCAGTAACACCGACTTTAGAATTTCCTGTAAGAAAACTTTCTTACACACAAAAGAACTTTATAGGATTATTCCACTTTCAGAAAATACGGTTGCTAAGAAAATAGAGCAGAATGGGTTGAACTTTACCCTTACGATAAATGATCCAATAAGAGTCTCTAAACTGACATTTTTAATACGCTGCTTTCCAGATATAATTAATTTTGTATTTGACATGAAGCTATCGTGTCTCTGTAAGAGCCAAAATAGCGGTAATTTCGTCTTTTTTATAATATATTATGCACCGTCAATACACAACATACATCAAAACAAGATGCAATAATTACAATTAGGTACATGAAGATTTAGTTTTACCATTTTACCATACTATTCCACTGTTTTAATCATAAGTAAGAATGTTCATATTTTGTCAAGGTTTAATGTGAACGAAATGGGATCCCATTGAGTACTATTTTTACTGTACCTTAATGTTGTTCTTAGTTGGCCTGGAGATGGTCGGTCACGGCCGAAACATGTAGCCAAATATAACCTAATTGTAATTATTGCACCTTGTTTTGATATATGTTGTGTATTGACGGTGCATAATATATTATAAAAATCTGATAATACACAACGGGATGGCCTCTCTCTCAAAAAAAAAGGCAATTTTGTCGCTGTGTACAGCCCAGAAAAACTGGGTTAAAAAGGCCTGTAGCAATACAGTATTACCGTATCGGTCGCTCCACTCAGATTACAAGACAAATGTATAGAATTTCACAACGCGGCCAACGCATTTTAAGATCTGAACAGTGTCTTACCTGTGGCTTAAATTTCGGGGTTTCTAATCCGGGTAGGGGCATTTGTTCTGCTTTATTTCGAGTTTATAGCGGCGAATGTCTAAGTAAGATACCCTTGCTGCTTGTGTTGGTATGTTTTTATAAAGTCTGTTTAACAAAACAGTCCACTAGGACTGCAGCAGAATTAAGTAGCAATTAAGTTGTGTAAACTTTAAACAATAAAAATTTCAAAAATACTTCAGTTTAATTAAAATTCAGTATTAGGCAATCTGATTGAATAGGAAACACGCAGGTTCGGTGCTCGGTGTTTTCTCTAAGAGACATTGCCTTTATATGATTTCTCTGAGGAGCAAAGAAATACAAATTTTTGAACTGTACAGAAGTGTTTGCTTTCGTTCTATCATTTTAGTTCGTGTTATTTCTAAATAATTTATTTTAAAGCCATATTGCAATTACTTAACAAGTATTGTTATAACTTTACCAAGCCAAATTCATTTGCTGCAAATGATATATTTTAAACAACAAAAATAATCAATTTTAAATGACACTTGTGGTCATTTCATTTGTTGTGTATATTTTCTCTTATGTTATGACGGCTCTCATTCAAGCGCAACACACTGACCAATAAGCCTAGTAAACAATGGAGTTCAAGTGCGCCGTTTGGAGTGAAACTGAAATGTTCGCTTAGTTTACACTTCATGACAACTTTTGGCTCTACGTACAGGCCTATAACGTTTCGATTAACACAATCAGTATGTACTGTAACTATACTAAATAGGCTGAAACGAGTCTATGAGGGACTAACTCGTGATGGATGGTGATGTTGATGATGATAATGACTATACTATACTTCTAACATTTTTCTTTTTTCGCAAATGCACTTTAATACATACCAAATTACGTTATTGATAACTTGAACCCTTATAAAACACATGTTTACTCGATGAACTACTTAGATTCGTCACAGAAGTTATCTGGGTTGTAATTAAAGTTCCCTTAAGGCAGGGTAGCCGTTATTAGTAAAACTTAAGAAATGCAAAGCTGCTCGGAAATGTTTAACATTAAGTTTCCTTATTTCTAATTTAATATAATTCGGTCACTTGTTTTGGACTCTGTTACAACGCCAACGGACATGAAGTTAGTAGGTTCTGATGGCAACATTTCAATATATTCCACACACACACACACACACACACAAGTGCTCACTCGTTATCTCACATTCCTATCGGCGTGCTCACCCATTTCATTCAAATGTTTAACGAATCCAGTCATTCTTCCAACGGTTCGTCAGACCTCACGGTTTCTTTGGCCGATCAATCCAACCTGCCACCCACGCATCGCAATTGTATGCGTTCCTCCTCTCGTTCAACTGAGTCTTCTGATAAAGTGACTCCTTACAGTCAACAACAGCGCCCGTGCGACTTCAACGGGCTGAAACGTTTCTTTGTGAAGAGAATGCTTAGCCGCCTAGATAGGTGCGGTTACCAAAACAGGATTAAAATAAATTTGACTCGAAGTGTTTCGGTCTTGTTGCATTTTAAAAATGACGAGCTGTAAAAATAACCACGTGAAACAGAGGTTTTTTTTTTATTTTAGATCCATAATTACAATGAAACGGCCTCCTCCCTTGATGTCCAAATATTTTCCTTAGCACCTTGTCCTGAATTATCCTCAGCCTATGTTCTTCCCGTAACGTCACATATCATTTCTCAAACACACAAAAACAAGAATAAAATTATAAATTTTTATACTATAATATTTAGGGTCTTAGGTAGGAGGCAGGAAGGAAAAAGATCTTTGAACTAAATAACGTCAAATATTCCCCTAGCTTAAACTCCACTTAAATATTCCTGGTGGACTGCATAAAAATAATTCACTGTCGTCACCGTTTCAAAAAGTTTTGATTATACCTCGGGGCACAGATGTGTGTATAAACAAATAAACTAATTATAACTTCATTACGTTCGCGCCATCTTCCTTTACAATCGTTTGATGTGAGCTGTGGAACCTCGCTGAGAAACAGCGTGCATCGCAGACTTCAACTGAAAAGTTATGGCTAGGCAGGTGAATTGTGCCTTGCGTTCTAGGCAGACTATATACAAACTCTCAAAGTGGTAAGCCGACCGTAGATACTGTGTCCATACACGAAACGAATGCAGACAATATTAAAAAGCTACTTGCCAGCTCTCACGCACTACTCTCACACAGAAGGCAAGAATTGATACCACTATAAGCGTAGACAAGAAAACCAACTAGATGCTACGGAATGCTTTATTGCACTTATAATCTGCTCAACATGTTTCGGGCACTAATATGCCCATCATCAGGAGATCGAGACTATATATTTGTTATTACCGCGTATGGTGTGTAATGCCTTGGTTGCTGGTGGTCGGCTGTTAGAAGCAGAGCAGCAGGCTATGCGTCCAGGACGCATAGCCTGCTGCTCTGCTCCTCCTCATCCCTGACACATAGCCTGCTGCTCTGCTCCTAACAGCCGACCACCAGCAACCAAGGCATTACACACCATATGCGGCAATAACAAATGTACAGTCTCGAGCTCCATGGGCAGGGCATGTGGCGCGTATGGGGGAGGAGAGGGGGGCGTATAGGGTCTTGGTGGGGAAACCGGAGGGAAAGAGACCACTGGGGAGACCTAGGCGTAGATGGGTGGATAATATTAGGAT
>Ga0136643_10001019_pt1 | contig 33168 bp, 16 predicted proteins | sample TergutLab28metaG_FD_96883 | JGI IMG/M metagenome (GOLD analysis project Ga0136643, IMG submission 96883) | Labiotermes labralis P1 segment gut microbial communities from Petit-Saut dam, French Guiana - Lab288 P1 (version 3) (version 3) | ecosystem: Host-associated > Arthropoda: Insects >...
ACGAAGAAAGATGGATATCCACATCCAATCATACAATACTGATTTATATAAGAGAAGTGTAATAAATATGGGGACTAAATTATATAACAAACTTCCTGGGTACATAAAAGAAATAGATAGTTACAAGACCTTTAAGAAGGAACCGAAATCACTTCTTCTTCTGCATTCCTTTTACTCAGTGGAAGAATTTGTAGCTTTGTAACTATGTAACTTCATTAGCTCTATATCTAATTTAAGCTTTATTGTGCTATATATAAGCAGTTCTGAAATCATTTGTAGAATACTATGTTCATTGCTATTGGACTCAACTCACTTCTTGTATATTGCTAGAAATTGACGAGTCCACAATCATATGTATGATATTTTGGACTAATAAACTAAACTAATTTGTTTGGAGTGAAATGACATGCTATTGTTTTTTCACTGCTTATTATAAGATTATTTTCTTGAAACAATGTTTCTCTCTCATAATATTTATAATTTTGTGTTACCAGCATATTCATCTTTTTTGGTGATTAACAAGTTAGTAACATCTGCAAATAAAACTAAATTTGCCCCTTGAATATTTAATGGAAGAACATAATATACAGTAAAAATAAGACAGGCCCTAAAATTGAGCCTTGCCTTGTATTCAGCGTTTTATGTCCCTGCATGAGGAAATATATCTGTTCTGTATAGAGTTTTCATGATCAATTTTATATACATGGATGTGTGCATCGTGAATCAAATTTAATAACTGTCCAACAAGATGCAACTTATTCAGTTTATTACTTTCTGTAGGCAGCTCTACACGTTTCGGGTGTTGACACCCATCATCAGGAGCTCGTACAACCGTAATTACAGCTTCTGGTAATGATTAAGTGAATCTACTACCATCCGCTCTTGTCATTGAGTTGGAACAGTTCCAACTCAACAACGAGAGCAGATGGTAGTAGATCCGGTTAAGCAATACTAGAAGCTGTAATTACAGTTGTACGAGCTTCTGATGATGGGTGTCAACACCCGAAACATGTAGAGCTGCCTACAGAAAAGTAATAAACTGAATAAGTCGTATCTTGTTGGACAGTTATTGAATTAAAATAAAATTACATTTTCATGATCAGTTTGGTTTATTTCAACACACTGTACTTGGTATGTCAAATATAATTTAAACCACAAGTTTGTTTTATTCTTATGTCATATGAATTTAACTTATCCAGTAATGTGTCATGAATTATGACATCATATGCTTCTGTTAAATTGAAGAATAATCCTGTTGCATGTAGACCCCTATACATGGCCTCTTGTATAGTTCCAATAAAAGTCTGGTGTGTTGTCTCAGTTTATTTCTTTTCCCTAAACAATTTTTTACTTCCGTTAATATATTATTTTTTGCTACAAAAGATTTTAACCTGTTATACATTAACTTTTCCAATATTTTTTTTAAAAAACGATGAGATTAGATATTTGTCTATAGTTCTGAACAGCTGTATATCCCCCTTTTTATAAAGAGTTTTAATTTAGCTATTTTCAACCTGTTTGGAAAAATGACTGATTTACAAGAAGCATTATAAACATGAACTAAAGGTTATTTAATGTGTTGTATGCACTGTTTAGGTATTCTGGAATTTCATCAAAACCTGCTGAGAATTTGCCTTTTAAACATCTAGTTACAAAATCTACCTCATTATCGGTTACTGGAAAAATGTATATATTAGGACAAGAGTTTAACCTTTTGCTGTGATATTTGAAAATAAACACAGCTGCAATTTTGATTTTAAATTTCATGTACAATTCCTTAAAATAAATTAAAAAGATCAGCATATCTGTTACATTTTGCAGGTTTCATGTTATATCTGTTCTATTACTCAATTAAATTTTTTTATCACTTTGCAGGGATTTCCCAACTTGTTTGTTTGTTACTTGCCACATTGCTTTTGTGTAACTTTATGCCCTTAAAACATACCTATCACTTTTTCTCTTTTTGGCTTCTTTTATTACTGTTGTACATTACTTGATATCTGTTACTACAGTCTTGTGCCTCCCCTGTAAAATTTGTATTTTTTTTTATCTAACTGGTCCTGTTTGTGGTTTATCACCATTCATGTGCCATATTTTGCAATTGGTGATATGAGTAACCCAAATCCAATACTGTTGATGAAACTTCATAATATTGCTTGTTTGTTATACTGACATCTACTGATCACTTGTAATTCAGTTGGGGATGTTACTATATTTACCAAATTATACATCAATATAAGTTTTTTAATTATTGTAATTTTATACTGTTGTGCATAAAATCTATATTAAAGTCACCACATGAGACTACATTTTTTCTTTTCGATTACAATTTATGAATTACTATTTCCATATTATTTAAAAATATATGAAAGTCACCTTCAGGTGGTCTGTATATACAAATGAGAATGAATTTATAGTCCATTTCAAAATCTTTTCCATTACTCACCCCTTGAAACCAGCATGCCACCCATGTAAATCTGTATGCTGTAGTTGAAGGTAGTATCCTGGTGAGGCTGACAAATATAATTGCAGTACAACACTAGGTTTGCTGTGTTAGCTAAACCTAAAAGAAAAGCCAGACTTCTTTGGAATCCCAATGGATGGCCAACCAATGCTTACAGCTGGATCTGCACTAGGAGCTGTGGATTTTGGTTGGCCTACACTATGCACTAAAATTTAGGATGATAACAAATTTTTGTGAATTGAAGTTGTCTTTCCAATTTTTGAATTATAACTTGTAAAATCTGCTACAACAGGATCCATGTAAAATTTGCACCATATTCTGTTAACTGTACAGATAAAAGACCATGGATTTACAGGTTCTTGGCCCTATCTCATCGCTCAACAGTGAACTCATATCATCTAGACAAAGAAATGGTGTTAGAAGGGGATGCCTAGCTTGAGACTTCTTACTGCAATCAGTAAAGTGTGTGCTACAAAAGAAACATTGGCTTGTGTGCATGCCATTGACTTCTAATGGGTCCGACATCAACAGCTGACCAGTAAAATTTAGTTCAGAGGGGTAGTGTTCATCCTCGAACAGGCCACGAAGGCCCAGAGAGGGAGTAGAGGTATAGCTCTACTCTCTCTTTAACCTCGGTGCTAGATGGGGTGGGTGGTCAACATCATGCCTGGGCCAATTCACCCTCTGGAGAAAGAGACCCGGTACCAATTGTATAGGAGGTTGGGTGGGCCCCAGGGCCAATCAGGATGGGCGTAGAAAATCTTGCCCCCCACCGGGATTGGATTCCTGGACCGTCTAGATCGTAGGGAGTCAATATGCCGACTGAGCTATCCTGGCCAACAAAATTTAGTTTAGCATTACACTTACATGTGTTTCTATTGTGAGATAATTCTTAGTGTGTTAAAAATTGTGTGTTTATTCTGGCAATTGACCAAGACAATCAGCACCACTTTCGACATAATACGGTACTGCAAGTATGGTCAACATGCTGAACAATAACTGGGTGCATAGTTTGTCAGATATGATGTTACTGCAGCACTGAATATGAATAATACCACTTTCTGGGAGGTAATGCAGTATGGCCTGGTACATAGCCTATGAAACAACATTTCAGAGGGAACTTTTGTCCAGTCTTCTATACCTGTATCAAACTACACAGCATCACACTTAACATGATATGGCTATTCTGTCTTTCACTTATGTTTGCTAACTACCAAGCAAACCCCTCCTACATTTCTTCTAGATTTTACACTGGTTTTTGAAAAGCTACAAATAAAATCTTGGGACACAAGATTCTTGAATTTTATCTAAAAAGTCATGGCACGGATTAAAAATGTTCTGATGTCAAAGTTATACTGGCAGTATAAATTGGGATCCAAAACTCTGTAACACATGTGCAAGGAAAGGAGTGGGGGACGGAGGGATTTTTTTCACTAAGTGTTTCCATCACATCTAACAAGTAAGTGGATGTGACATCACAACACAACTTTGACATTAACTGAGTAAAATATTACAAACCTTAATACTAAAATATGGTACAGCAGATGTCATCCTGGTAGCCTTTTCTGTAGATTCCTCACCTGTGTGTAGCTTATAAGAGGTCCACTTCTGCAGTGTAATTTTACAAACTAATTACATTGTTGAATGTGGTGGTGTCCATTGCATATTTGTTGTTCTATTACTCTGATATGTGTTCAGTGACCGACCATGCACTTGGTCTTGTTGCAATTCAGATTGTATTTTTCTGACAGAAGCAATAATTTTTTATTTTTAATCCCAAATTAACCCATTCACATACATACTGAGGATGTTTATACCCAATGCTGATGCACTGTAATTGTGTTAATGGTGGTAGTGGTGCCTAGCACAATACTGTGACTGACATTGGGTGTTGGTTTACAATGTAGTGTCCTGTGTGTTTGTTGGGAGGATATTGCTGTTACCTGTGTTGTGTATGAGGATTAACAATCCAAAAATTGGGTTGTGTTTAACAATATAATTTTTATGAAATATTTTTGCAGTGTTTTCTTGTTTGATTTTCTGAAACATTTCAGCCATATCTTTGACTTGGTTTGGTTGTAAAGGTTGATATGTCCCTGCCATGTAGGGTGTACGTGATCTTTGAATCAGACTGGTACGAATGTCTGACAAATATACTGTACGCAGCAGTCTAATTATTGAAATGTATAAATGCCACATTTGACCTTGTTTAGCTTTCTGAAGTTTTGATATATTTATCTGTTGATAGTGTTGGTAGCTTTGAAGCCTGTCTTTATACTGGTATCTTTGAAAATCCTCATGACTTTGGTCTCCTCTCCCATACAGGTGAAGGTGAAACTATTTTGTTCCTTTGGACAATTTACTGTTTCCACTTTGTACACTTCTTGTATCAGCCTTCAGATTTTTTTTGAGTCTACTCCAATTATGGTATTCATTTTCTTAAAAAATGTGATCTAGTATGAATTTATCCTTTTGTTTTAATTATAGACGAACTTGGTATGTAACCATTCTACAGAATGTCCAGCTAAACTTGGAACCTGTTCAATCTACAAATCCAATCTAGTAGTCAGGTGGGAAGACTAAGCATATCTAAAAATATAAAAAAATTTCTTTGGTGAGTGAATTATTAGCAGTAGTGTCTAACCATAGCAACAGGAGTTTTTTGTGGGGTTTCTTGAAAGAATGGGTATTTAAGAATCACCTGAGGGCACCATAGCAACTTCAGCAAGACATCAAAACTGCCATCAGCAGTATCCCAAACACGGTTATAAAATGTGTATTATGAAAAGTATGTTGTGACAAAGCATGCTCAGAAGCCAGAGGACAATTTCAACATACTGTGTAATCTGATACAGACATTTGTATAAGTGTATATTTGTAAATCTTTAAAACATTACATGTCAGTATCACATGGTTTTATGATCATTCGGCATATAAAGCAGGATAATACTCATACACACTAAAATAAATAGGCCAATCTGCCATTAATATTTTAAAAAAAATGCAAACCCTGTAGGAACATTATACAACATCTAAGAACTTGAGATGCATTAAAATTAATACAACCATAAAACGTGACTCACAGTCTTATAAATTCATACTTTAAAACATGATGATATAATAACATAACCTACAAGATAGCTGCAAGTATGAGATTTGGTCAGAAAATAAGCTTCCAATGGATATACTTCAGGTTCTTTACTTTCATGTAAGAGAAGCACACTTCAGATTAAATTTTACTGCTATACCACCACTTTTCTTCATAGTCACCACCAAAACTGAGGCATTTACCACCTTTTGGGAAGGGCCTGTCCTTTTGCATAAAGGTCTGTGTCCTAGTATTATAAGCCACTGTATCACAACTGTTTGAACCTTGTCAACATCTTTAAATACACGGCTGCCAAAATTTCCTTGAGCATTGGAAACAGATGGTCTTCAGTTACGAAATTAAGTTCTACTTAAACTTATTCTCCGGCCAAGATAAAGGAAAATAAAAATAAATTCTTTCACAAACTAAATATTATCACTGTTTTTCTGGTTCCAATTTACAATTTATATATTTCTGTTTTTTTTATGTACTTATATATATGTATAGGGATAATACTCATAATAACAACAGCAACAACAATATACTGTGTCTTTGATATACATATGAAGCTACAGACAAGGACATGAATGGCATCAATCACAGATGTAACTGAATATCCAGCACTACACGCAGATCATCGCTTACTTATGCTGGCTTCCACACACACAAACACACACTCATCTGCCAATAATCTCACATAACTAAATACACAGATAAACACCACACACTGAATAAGTACAGGCTATGCTAGAAGCTCACAAAATTCTAGCTATCAATATAATGTATTGGATGTTTTCACAGTAATAAAAGTTCATACTGTTATCTTTTGGGTCAGGAAATGGTGTTTTCTGCTAACCTGAAGATGGGAGCAGCATATCCCTCCAAACGTTTGTAGCAATGTAACAAAATACACAAAAATATAACCAGAATACCACAATATAACAGCAGTCCATAATTTACAATTCATTGTACATTTTCAACATAAACTTTCAAAGAGAACATTTCTAACATTAATATATGCATCTTGCAGATATTGTTATCGAATGCTACAAGAAAGATATGACAGAAATAATAGTTTGATAAACAATGCCTCTTCTTGCACGTCACTGCTCAGTCTCCTACTTAGACAACTGAACCTGACAGTCATGTGCTGGAATTATAAAGCTGTACAAGTCAACACAGCAAGTGTATATAATCTGCTGTGATGGTACATGTAAAGTAAGGGCACCATGCCATATAAATTTAACAGTATTAAGTGAAATAAATAAGAAATACAGAATTAGACTCACAAAATATATTTCAGTACTGATTCATGATCCTATCTCTCTCTTACTCACACACCCACACCCACGCACAAACGCGAGTGAGCGTGCGCACATATTCACTTGTGTTTGTGCTTACCATTTAAAAATATAGCACTAATCAAATATCATCAATTCAATCAAATGTAATTAACATACAGGAACCTGTCCATTTATGTGTTCTCATTTTTATGACATCTTCTCTTACATCTTTCAACTCCTATGGGTCTCTATATTCAGGGGCAGTCAATAGCATACTAGAGAAAATAACCAATTTTGCTAAAAATTATAGCACTCTCTCTAGAATAACAAACATTAATAATTGTAATACTAATAATGTTAACATTTTTTACAACTTATTAGTTGGGAAGAACTGTTGTGTCTTATACGTAATGTGTATTTCCACATTATTATTGTAACTCTAACAATTTAGTAGTTGTCATTTTAATTATCATCACTGTTAGGTAAAACATTTTAATTATAATACATTTTAAAACATTTTTAATGTTCAAAAACAACGTAAAAGTTATAAAAAAGTGTCGAGTTAAAATCTCAAACACGTTTACAGCTTTGGAACAATCAGATGACAGCTGGAACATGAGCATGGATCAATACACGTATTATACAGACTATCTAAATCTTAGCAATGAGACTCTCCATTATTAGGAACATGGGCAGCATAAAACATGATTTGATAAAGAATATGTACAATTTTTAAATCACAGGAAACAGGCTAAATTGCAATGGTTACAGGATCTGAGCCAAATTAATGAAGACAATCTGAACCATAAGACATGAAACTAGTTAAGATGTGGGGAAAAATACGAAGGAATACCGGAAAAGGAAAATAAATAAGCTTCAAACAGAGCAGGAATAGTAGACACTGGTCATTCATTCATTCTGTTGTCTGATGACAGGTCAATAGCCTGTTCCAAAGCAAGTTCTCCACACACTGTGATCTAGTACTTCTTCTTTCAATTACAGTATCCTCTCATTTTCTGAAGGTCATCAGAGACTGGTATAGATCCATTAATGCATTTAGAGCAATCACTAACCCAGAAATAACTCAGCAGAAGATTAGAAATGTGACCTGCTTGCAAATTTCCACTGCATTGTTAACAGGTGAAAGAATCACTTGTCAGCTGTTGAATGTGCATGGGGTAGATGTTAGCCAGACTGAAATACATATGTACATACAGCTGAGACACCAGTATCCAATCCTAGTACCTTCATGTTGTTACTGCTGTTCACAATACAATATCTAAATAAAATGATGAAATTCTGAGAAAACTGATTCAATCAATAGGTTAAAAAATGTTTTGAGATCCACAAACTTAACAATTCTATTTAAAGCAAGGAAGAACTGCCTCATGAATGCAGGAAGTCTTATTACAGAAAGGGTGATAAACTGACTGTAGGAATTATCTAGGTATATCACCATTATCAATTAAATACAAAATCTTAGACACCAACAACATTCGTCCAACATGTTTTCAATTCAGAATGGTCTAAAACAGTATTCTAAGCAAATGAGGAGGGCTTGAAAGTGAATGGGATATACCAGCTTCTGGTCTGTGCAGACAATTTTAAGTCACTGTGTAGAGTGGGGTGGTACAGGAGAAAAACTACTGTAAAGCAAAATGCAGAAGCTTCATTAGTTGCTTCTTAGGTGGTTAGTCTAAAAGTAAATGTTGAGAAAACAGTATACATTCCTGTTTTCACAATAGACTTTCAGACAAAGTCACAAAGTTTTCAGATAAAGACTTAACCAGTTTGGGGAATGGTTCCTACCACTAAGTTCAGCATTGCTTGTCCTAAATATCTATGATCTAAAAACACAAAGATTAAGATTAAAATTCACAGAACTATAACTGTGGCTGTTGTTCCACATGGGTGTGAACTTAAAAAAACGCATTACGTGAAGGACGCAGGCTGACTGTGTTTGAGAATAGGGTGCTGAGAAAAATAATTGGGCCTATGTGTGAGTTAGTAACAGTAATATGGAGAAAACTATATGGGGTGGAGCTAATTAATTTGTACTAATTGAATGTTTTTTGGATCATCAAATAAAGGAGAATGAGATGGGTGGGGTATGTGGCACAGATGAGATAGAAGAGGAATCCACAGAGGGTTTGGTAGGAAATCTTAAAGAAATAAACTGCTTTGAAGATCTACGCATAGATGGGAAGATATTAAAATGGATCTTACAAGGGCTGAAGGGGAACAGACTGGATTCACCAGGGTAAGTAAAAGGACAAGTGGCAAGTTCTTGCAAACACAGGCAAAGGACCTATTAGCTTCTCAAGAAAAACTGTGATTCACAGAGTTAATTCTCAGTGATGAAACAATGTCTACTGCACTTTCGGTGTTACTATTTACTGTATTCTGGTGTAAAATTAAATGACTAAGAATGTTCAAGTATTCCCTCTGAACAGTAGATTTCCTCAACAGTCATGGTCATATTAACACAATTATATGATATCTATTCTGTGTGTCACTCTGTTTTAATTCTTTCTTGGTTCTGAAATTGTAATTGTTGTATATAATTAAGCAGTTAATATAGAGGTCATTTGCCACTTTATGCATGATTAGTTTTGAGATAAGCAATTTGAGGGTTTCACAGTATTAATGACAGCAGTCTTTTTAAATCTGGCAACATATTGATCAATAATTTGTTACCCATGCTGTGAGGGATCTTGCTGCCTACAACTTCAGAAAAGCTGAAGATGGATAACTTGCTGGGAGAACTGGCTGCATTATATATGTGTTAGGTAATAACCACAGCAAGCCAATAGCAGAAAAGGTGTTGTGGGGTTGGCAGGGTAATATGTAGAGCCTGCTAGAAGCAGAGAAAGCATAATACAGGAGGAAGAAATGAGCAAACGTAGAAAAGCTCTCCTTCCACTTACACATCTTCATATGCTCTTTTCTTTAAATGCTTTATTCCACTTTCCTTATGTCCTGTGGGCTCTCTACATGTCACAAAAAATCCCCTCCTACTGGCCTGTTATGCCTATGGCCTAACCCACACATCCCTACATGAAACAATAAATTCTCCCAGAAACTTATTCCTCTTCAACTACCCAGAACATGCAGGCAGCAAACCCCTCCAAAATAATGGTAATAAATTACCAATCAACACGGCGCCACACCAGAAGACCATAATCTTGTTTTGAGATTTTTTTCACATTCTCTTGATTACGATTTTCTGATACTGCAAAAGATTTTTAAGCAGAAATATTGTAAATATATGGACTGACTCTTGTACAATAAATGCATTCGATGGAACTGACATAAGACTATCACACACTACAAATGTAAGAAATTTAATTTTAAAATCAAATTAACACTTTATGTAAAGTATCTGAGGTTCTCATAATGACACGGACTCAGGTTGTGGTTTCAGTGGGCAAGACACTATGTAGTCCCATAGATCGGCAATAATATCTTGGAGGACACACTACCTCCATATTCAGGGCATAACATCTGCTCTAACACAATGATAAAGATTGAAGATTCCTCTAAAATGATGCCAAATGTCTACTAGAATACACAGTATTATAACTGAAGACATGGTAAACTGATAAACACTGAGAGCAGAGAACCTCAACTGTAGTACACCTCAAGCCACTTCATGCAACCAATTGACTATCATAAGGACAAAGTACCTTTACTTCAGGTGCATACCTGATAGAGGGCTACCTTGAAAGGGGGGACATAGACTTTTACTAGAACATTAGATTTAAGATGGTTGCAATACTAGGGTTGTTTTATGCCTGCCACTCTAATCTACAATACCACGTAATCACGACACTCTTGACTAATTGCAAATGTACATGTTGAATGTTCAGGATACATATAGGTGGATCAAAAAGTCCTTAGAATTCAGAAGTATTTAGATAACTGGGCTTCCATTATGAAAGAGGAAACAATGGTGAAACAAATGGATCCTGCACAATGACAATGAACCTTGTCACATCTCCCTCATGGTGCAGCAGTTTTTTTTGATGAATGGAATTTCAACCATCTACTAGCCATCATATTCTACAGATCTCACTCTGTTCAAATTCTGGCTCATCCCAAGACCTGGGAATGGGCTCAAAGGTAACTGTTTTGCACCTGCAGAATAGCAGGTCTCATCACCATCCTAAAAGAGGATTTCCACAGGTACTTCCAGCAAAGGCAGTTCTGCTGCAGCAAGTGTATATGTGCAGAAGTTAAGTGCTTTTAATGTTACTAACGTAAATTTTACACATATCCCTGTTTATACAAATTATGCATATGTTGCAGGAAACTGATTCTCCCAACGTGCAATTCTACACTTACAAGACACAAAGAGGTAGTACAGAGCTCCATGGGTAATGCTGCAGGACTAAACTGTGCAGATGACCAACAGCAGCACAGAATACACAGTAATAAGGATGTAATCTGTCAATACACAACTTTTATCATAGCTGTTTTGGATTTGCTATAATTCTAACAAGTAAAAAACTGGATGAACAGAATACAAACCATGTTCATGGACAATCAAAATCCTAATAACTGTGAACTGGTGATTAAGAGACTGGGATTCTGGTGGGGGTAGGAGGAGGTGGAAGGAGATGTGAAAAAGAAAGAAAGAAGAAAAATGAGATGAAAACTGAAATGTGCTTGGAACAGTAAAACTGAGCATTTATAATGCTCAATTTTTAATTAATGCAAAAAATATCAATTACATGTAGTACTTACTGGTTTCCAATCCTTCTACAAAAAGAATACTTTGTAATGTAATAAATCTATAAAATAATATCTCAAATCATATTCTGCTATGCTTTCCATAATCCTACATTACTGATGATTAGGGAGTGGTTTTCTCTTGAACCAACTGTTAGCAGCTGCTCAAAGAAGGCTGAACCATGCAACCTATTTACTTTCTCACATACTATACCTATGTCATACACTCTGCATGCTTTGCAGTAGTGAATTAACCAGATGCATTGCAACATCATAAATACACTTCCCTTATAAAATGCGACACAAGGCTAAGCACTGCAGTGACATGTTATTGCAAGTTGAAGAAATCTACCTTGTCCCATCTATGGCAACAAGTGCATGCGGCAAATCCACCAGCTGATCATTTCTGGCACAGACAGTTCCTCTCCCAGACTTCACGCAAGCAAAGTACAAAACTTTTTTTTATTTAAAATGAACAAAAAATGCATCAGATGTTACCAACTGTGGATCAGCTTTCTGGTCTGCTACATACATAACAACAAAGAGTGCATCTTAAGTGCAATACCAAACTTATGATATTTTGCCTATGCTTGGGTCCAATGAGGACAACACAGATAAGGGTGCCACAACTGGCTCACATCTCAATTTGTGCCTCTGGCAGTAGCACAGATGGCACAGTATAGAGCAACGTAATGAAAATGGCAGTGATGATTCAGATGCATAACAGCATTCAAACTGATGAGCTATCTGTAAGCTGTTGCTACCTTTTGGTGAAAGGCTCAGATCTTTTAACAGGAGGAATTCTTATGTTACAATCAACAGAAGTCACTTCAATCCACTGTTGTATAAGAATAAACACATTATTCTGACGTCTTGGAAGTGTGTCATCCCCGTTGTGTGTGCAAAAATTGGAAACGGTACGTAGTCAAACACAACTATGTCAATTAAGGTGTATTTAATGGCTATACTAGACAACTACATGTTTTGGCCTTTACTGGCCATCTTCAGGTTGTCTTCAAGAGAACTTAAGGTCCTACTATATACATTGTGCGCACACGTAGTGCAGAGATCTCTACATACGGGCCTTATTGCATAATGTAATTTCTATATGTGGTGGTATGCTGTAGTCAGAGCATACCACCACATATAGAAATTACATTACAGTAGGACCTTAAGTTCTCTTGAAGACAACCTGAAGAAGGTCAGTAAAGGCCGAAGCATATAGTTGTCTAGTATAGCCATTAAATACATCTTAATTGACATAGTTGTGTTTGACTACATACCCTTTCCAATTATTCTGACAGCTGTCAGCCCTGAGGTGATCAACCACACAACAAACACCATTTCAGAGATATAATCATTATAAGGAAAAGGAGTTCCTGACACAGATATTACATTAGCTTACAACATTCAGGAAGCTCTTAGAATAAACAATAAACTTCTGCTTAACTGTGTCATGATTCTCCCTTACTCAGACTAGTGACAAGCGGAATAAAGTGATCCTGTTGTTACTTACTCACGAACCAAAGTAGGACAATTACAACATGCTGCTTAAAGATCACAAAGGTACTGGCATGATGGCAGTCAACCGATGCAAGTTTGTACAAAATTGCTAATATAACACAACTACTGTCCAAATTACGATTTTTTGGGATGTAATGTGCAGTCTGGTAGATAGGTACCACCCTTTCACAGACACTTCTGGTTCCATCTTCAGGGTTTCTTCTTTCCTGGTAGAGGAGGTATGTTGCTACGAAATATATGGCATGACAGCCCACAGAAGACAATAATCATAACCATGTTCTCTGCTGTCAGAACCCGGTATCTCACAATTTCCATATCCTTCAGGGTCAAACAATGCACAAATGCATACATGACATTTAAAATCCACAAAGCTGTGGAATGACATATGGTGTACAGGAAATGAAGAAATCTGATGCCCATGGGAGTGACTAATTTTTTACTCTGGATCAATCGGCTCAACAACAGACTGACAAGGGATTCCAAAATGTAAATGGTATATGGACACCTGTACTCCTAACTGTTATAGGAGTTCCTCCTTGTATATATATATCTCTCTCTCTCTCTCTCACACACACTTTCTGACAAGTTGTAAAAACCCAAACACACTGTCAACCAACTCCTATTTTTAAAAATATTTGTGATGTACCATTAAATCTATTCAGAAAACTTACCATGATATTTATGGCATTACTGCTGAAGTATCAAACAAGAAAGAGTTCCAGCACCATAAATACTTGGTTGTGAAACAGTTAATAAATCACGATCAACATAATGTATTATGCTGCAGCCAGCTTCAGTGTGCTCTAACTTTACACCCCCTGAACCAAGAAAAAAAGAAAAAAAAAAAAACTATTTATATGCATATCTGATGTTATGCTCAAACTGAAAACCAGTGCTATCTTGTTATTAATTTAAAACAAACATTAAAATTTTGGATTTTTAAGTACAGGATGTAAGATGATAGATCGACAAACCTGCCTTTCTTTATAAACCACAAGTAAAAAAAGTTAATGGTAAGAGGAGATGGCTGGAACAATACAAGAATGACAGTCTAATCCATCAGAGTAAACTGAACAACATGTCCAATGATACACATACATTTTGCAATAATATTCAGAGAAATGTGACATGAGCCAAGTGAGGTCACTTTATACGCCCTTATCTGTACTGCAACGTGCAACTGTCTGCTCCTGTAGAAGTTGGAACGACATACTGAAAATAAAACCCCTGCTGCTGTAATACTCACATTCAGACTATCATACTGCTGTTGGCATATTCACATTCAGACAATAATACTGCTCATTCTGGCCATGACTGCCACCTGGCTACAACTAAATTTTGTCAACATAAAGTGACAGTCTGACCTCTTATATTGGCAGGATATTCACACAAAATCCATTCTTATTATAAACAGATTCTTTATTTTGTCCTCTAGCTGTAAGGATGTAAAGTAGTAGGTTCTTTCGTAAAAACTGAAATTCCTTCACACTTCTCGTCAGTAGCTGTTGTGACATCGAAATTTTTTTTTATATTACACTTTGGATATTTGTTATGTTTGTAAGAAGGAGTTGGAAGATCTTGGACTGCAGTGAAGTTAGACAGCTTCAATTGTATAAGCCAAACTGCTGGATAAACCTACACATGCAAACCCACAGACTACTGAATGAAAAGGAACAACTATGGAAAACTACGTGAAATAAGGATGGAATCAGAATTTAAGTGCAGACTTTTGTCTACCATAAGCTACAACTAAAACCCTGAACATGGTCTGTAGATAAATTGTAGGACTCACTGCAACATTCAGACTGAAATACACAAAGTACAATGAATATAATGCACAATGTGTAAAACAAACTACCACAACTACCAACGTTAACACTCATTTCAGGTTGGTTAAAAAATGGAAGCAAGCTTCTGTCTGTCATAAGTCTTTAAGTGTCAGCTCTCCCCCAGAATCCAATTATGTCCAGCACACAGCATATCACAGATGTTTAGTTTAGGTTTGAGCAGCAGTACCCTACTCGACATTATTAAAAATAATGACATGTCCATCTCTGGAATGTTCAAATATGACTACCTGTAAAAACCATACAATGATCATGCAGTATCATCCAACAATTCAGGCACACTAAGAATGTCTGTGGTGTTACCTGTGCATCAAAGTAAATAACAGTGAATATATATATTCACAGGGAAGGTTAGTTGTGTGATGCCACATATGATAACTGAATCAGTAACACAGTGTAGAATATAACAAAGTGAATGGTTCTGCTAACTCACTAACAACGCACACACAGATCAGCAAGGTTACTGCCATCTTGAACTATCACTAATGAGACAAAATTAACATTCCACAACCACAAAGTTTAAGTTGCTGTTTTGTGTACCAATGGGAGTGACATATGGTTGCAGACAATGCAGTAACAAAAGAAGCGGTCAGCAAAACTGTGACAACATGGTAGATTACAGTTCAAACATTTTCATATTTTATGTGGCCATGAAATAAAGAACAGGAAAGGTATTCACATCTGCACACTCAATAAATCTGTGCCAAGAGCGTACTCATCAGAAATGAGCTGCCCACAATACTTTTGGCCTTTCCAGTGTACAATACAGCAACAATGCAGACGGATGCCTAAGGAAAACAGTAAGAGAATTATGTGGTATAGTATGGAAGTGACTCTCCACCTAACTGCACTTCTACCAGCTACAATTAACTTGCAGAAAAAGCTTACAAATATACTTTGCTATGAGCAAATACAGGAAGTTTCTTAAGTCATTTTCCTGAAACATTTAAATAAACATTTTTTAATCATGTTAATACAGTGAGTAAAACCTTGGTAAAGTTATTTATAAGTCACTCAGTGTGAAATGCTGCCAACTGTTGCTACTGTACACGTACAACTGGAACAGATAACAGCCATATAATGCACACAATACATGGGTGTGATTTGATTATAAAAATGCATGAAATATTTTTTCCATCTTAAATATATCATAAACAAACTGCTGAAATATATTTCATCAAATATGAAGGAAAACTCTAAGAGACTTTTTTTTTTTCATACTGTATGCATGAAAAAATGAAATCATCTGATTTAAATTCTAGTCTGTGCATATTACACCAGGCATTTAATTCTAGTGCCAAAGGGTTAAATTGATGTTTGGTTTTTACATGACATCACATCTTGGTCTATTTCATTTTGATGGAAAACAAATGAGCTCTTTGATATAGAATACCAGATGGCAGTACACCCTCCAACATATCAGAGCTTGGTTTGTGCATGATGTCAGACATACTGGTTAGTTCTGTTTCTTTGGTTATTGCTTTTGATGAAGTAGCATGTGAATACTATGAAAACACAATCTCTGTCTTGGCAACTGATTCTGAAGTGATCTACAATGAGATGTAAACAAGTGACTGTAAACAATGATAGTTAACATTGGAATTAATTATGCCTGCTGGTCTATGCTCAACTGTTCCTTCAGCTTTAGCTCCTACCTCACAAAGAAGAGTCTGCCATATTGTATTCTCAAAGCTTAAATGCTTTTTGGTCTCAGCATGTACCCCACACAGCCAAGGTGTGACTCACTCACACCTTGGGTACCTACTGTATTATACGTCTGATGCTCAACTATTTATTTGGCCTCAGCATGTATGTCACAGAGATCCAAGGTTTGACTCACACCAGGGGCATAATATGTAAGGTATACGGAAATTAATGCCTTCATATTTGTATTTTTACAGCCAGACAAGGTACTGTAATGAAACAAAACACAAAATATAGTTCAGAAAGTATATTTTGTACAATACCTCACTCTTCAATGTTGTGTCCTTCTAGTTCGAAACAAAGCCGCCAGCACCAAACACGTTGTATGGATCAGTCGGTATAGAGTTCTATGAAGAACTCTACATTGACTCTGTTCTCAAAACTATTTTTCCATAGCAGCTTGAATTTCTTCATCACATGTGACATGAATTCCTTTCAGATGTTTCTTGAAAGCTGTAAACAACTGAAAGTCAGATGGTGCCAAAGCCAGGTTGTAGGGAGAGTGTGGAACAACTTCAAATCCAATGCTGTCATCGCTGAAGTGGTAGTACTTGTTTAAGCTTTCCTTTCCTGGTAAGCAGAATTGGCATAGGAGGAAGGTATTTTTTCTTCTCTTTCTTTTTGTTTTGATTTGGTCCTGCCTGTTTATCACTCAGGCAATGTGTGTGCCACTGAATGTAACAGTAGATGCCTTGTGCACCAGTTTGCAGCTGAGTCTCAAGCAATGACCATCAGTTTTAATGTAGCTGGAAGAGCATCAGAGTGTGTAATAGTGACGATGAGCCCCACAACCCACAGATTTGAACCAAATACAGTTCATTTACATCAGCATTATTCAGTACTAGTGTGGAGTCTGGTTTTATCGTGCTGAAGCAGCATTTTTTTTGGCCCAACGAATGTAAATGATTCATTGTTACAACCACTTCTGGGTGTTCACTTAAGTCTTGGAGTTAGAAACCTTAGATCATGTCCTGCTGAATGATGCCTCTGTAGTCCAGAGAACTGTGGGCATGTATTTTCAGGCAGATGGTTGAGTCCTGAATTTTTTCTTTCCGGTAGAAGTGGGATAATGATATTCAAGTGACTGGCTTTTCAATTCTGGGCCATAGTGATGTACCGAACTCTAGTCCCCTGTAACAATGCTGTACAGAAAACCATTACCCTCACTTTCATAATTAGTGAGTAACTGTTGACATGCTTCCAGCGTTACTCTCTGCTTTTCGGGCATAATGTTACACAGCACCCATCATGTACACATAATTTTGTAACCCAAACCTGCAATCAATAATCTCACTGACACTAGATAAACCAAAGTTTAGCTTTTCTGTTATGGTTGTCTGTGAAATTCATTGATTTTCTTGAAGAAGTTTGTCAGCTTTATTCCTGTTCAAATAGTGAGTTGCAATGACTGGTCTTCCAGACCGCAGCTGGTCATTCATGTCCAAATTTCTGCTGCTATCCCTTGACTGTCTTACCCAATGACGCACAGTACTTATTTCCACAGTATCTTCACCATAGCAAGCCTATAATCATTTGTGAGTTTTAATGGAAGTTCCATTTTCATGCATAAAAAAATTAATAACAGCTCGCTGTTTGATCTGCTTTGATACAGCTGAGAATGAGCCACCCATCATGAACGATATACACTGCAAACCACAAGTGTACCAAGCTGTACAATATGGCAAAAAAATAAGAAATAAACACTGAATAATTTGGGACAACTACCGCTTCAAGGTCACACCACTTACACAAGACACTTGCATGGGGGGATTACTTTTTGAATGTCCCACATATACAGCAAAATTAAAGTACATAAAGATCAAAGATACTATTGCAGTCATGGTCAAACCAGTCTTCTAAGCTTTACAAACATGGTCACAATTATCGTGTTGTGCAGATGGCTCAGGTGATATGACTTATGGTATGCCCACTTGCTTTTGAGTGACACTGAATGGCAGGTGAAGACAAGCACACCCTCTAAGTAGTGGTGTATTTCAGCAGCTAATTACAAACTTAAAAAACCATGAAGACATTCATAGGATTCAGGTCTCAGTAACAGTGTCATATCCCTGAAAACCCACACTTTCAACTACATCATTATGGAAACCTCAAACCTTGCAATGTAAACCTAATCACACATTAATGTGCGTTCAGTGTCAGTTCTGAAGTTTTTGTAGACAGCGTACATTAGAATCAGCAACAGATTAGTCCACGGGGAGTGGTGTTACACATAAAGTGTAACAGGCCACTGAGCAGTGTGCTGTACTGCAGTTCCAAGAAACAATTTGTGAATGTCAATAACACAATATTCTGACACTCTGGTCAGGTCCTTCTTGGTCTCCAACACTGGCTTAGAGGCGCTGGACCTAAGATACACATGACTACGTACATCAATGGCATGCAGCGGGATTACACCAGATTCCAGTTCAGTTAGTTATGATCTACTGCTGTCAGACGGTATCCACACACCATGCACCAGGTTAGATCTTCCTATCATTCCTTACTCTGACAGAAAGGTTTACATTAATTCAAAGGCCTGCACAAAGCAACAAGTGAAAGACAGTCTCTTGTTTTATGCATTTTTTACCATGAATAGTGACACAATTATTAGACTGTAATATCAACCAAGTGCACATCTGCGATAATTTAATTTTACACAGTATCTTCTACATGTTTTGAGCTTGAAAGGCCCATCATCAGGAAGATAGTTGTAAAAATACAGGCATTATGGTACAATATATATTGATGTATACAGTATATGGTGAGTCATCAATGTGTGGATAGACTGGAATTACAATAAACGTTATTATAGGACATGTCAAAGTATACATGAAAAAGTAAGTATAAGAAAATGTAAGTACATAATATATATATATATATAGATAAAAATATTTTAGTTGTACGATATAAGAGACAGTCAAATGTTTATTAAAATGCAAAAAAAGCAATACTGTGCATTTTAATAAACATTTGACTATTCTCATATCATACAACTACATATCCATACCGTTATGTATTTACATTTTTTATAATTACTTTTTTACATGTACTTTTATGTGCCCTAAAATAACTTCTTTGCAATTCCAGCATATCCACATATTGATAACTCATCACATACCATATACACGGATATATATTATACCATAATGCCTATATTTTTACAACTACCTTCCAGATGAAGGGCCTTTAAGGCTCGAAGCATGTAGAAGACACTGCATAAAATTAAATTATAGTGGATGTGCATTTTGGTTCGTATTAAATTGTAATAATAACAATGTTCTTTGGGTTTCAATGGTTTCAACTCAAATGTTTTATCACATGAATGTTCAATACAATAATGTGAGAAGTGTAAAAAGAGATACCATACACTGCTGCGTTTAGATATCCAGTCACAAACAAAGCTGACAAACAGCATGCTTCCAATTCAAGGGTTTATGTCTGAATGAGAATGACATTCAGGCACAAACACTTACTGCACCTTAAACAATAACCACACAATCTAGTTTTGCTTACTGCTGCCTTAGTTCAAGTCAAGATCTGCCTGAAGACTGCCATCAGCTGAGGCCAAAGCACATGAGGCAATAATTAACAAATAAAAACACTGTGCAACAAGTTGGTGTTAAATATTATTACCAACACACACTTGGCTTACATGACTGCACACAAGCATTCAGTTGCACAGATGGCCAACACTACAGACTAATGGAGTGCCAAATCTCTTTCAATTGATAACACATGGCAGTCAAAAAAAGGGCCTAAATCTGAGTAGATATATATTTTAACTGCTCCTTAAAAACGGGGAATGTAAACATTATCATGCATTAACATATGCTCAGCGTCAGTTTACGTCATTGTAGATATATCACAATGAGGAATTGTAGCCCACTGAGTATGGTGATATGCATAAAGTGTAACAGACCACTGGGCAGTTGGTCATGCAGCAGTTCACACAAACAATCTGCAAAGGCCAATACAAAACTAGCACAACAATCAGAATGTGAACAAAATTTGTTCATAAATTCATAAACTTGGGGGACAAAAGGCTTCTGACAGCATACAGGAATGTTAAGGCAATCATATAAACTTTGCACAAGAAACAACATGAACCTAACGTGTAAACGTATAAAAATATAACCTCCTGCAATGTAGAAGTTTTGTTGAACATGCACATGTTACAGTTACTGAAAGACTTAAAAGAGGCAGAAAATTGATGATCTGCACCTAAGAAAGTAGGGCACACAAGACAAGAGAAATGAATATCTAGAGTATAGATCATCTAGATGTAGTGGGAGACAGAGATACATGAGAAAATGGGGGTTGCAAAAGAAAAGAGCATAAACATCTAAGACAAGAGTCTAGGAAAAACCAGCAACCTCTTTGCAACATATCTACATAACTGGGTACAAGGGAATCACGTAATAATGTTAGTAAAGTACATGATGACTACTATACACAAAACAAATTATTTAGAGTTTTGGGGAAGAAGGTGCATCAATATAGATAAATGCACCGACTATCACCACACAGGACAAACTGGTGGTGACAGCATAAGGCGTATACAGAAATGGGAATCCCCATCACTAAATAGTATGTTTGACCACTACAAACAGAAACTGGAAAAATTCTAAAGAAAAACAGAAAACACTATGAAATGAGAAAAATCAATAAAGGAATCCCCGTAAACTTGATCATTACCATTCGACATTAAAACAAAAGTTATAAGACTGAAGAAAAACAAAGCAGACTTACAAATATGACAACTGGAACATAGTTTTGAATGAAGATAAATATCAAAATATCAAATGTGAAATTTTACACATATTACTTTTAAAAGAGTTTTATCATAAATAACAGCTCCTAACTGACATAATAATATACGAAACAATTTTTCATAATTTGTTAGATCTCACAAAAACAAAAGGAGTGTGGACTTTGTAAGCACATTTATCTTATTTAAGAAGTTTTTGACAGTGTGCTGATTGTCCTGTAGGTGGACTGAAACATGCAGCTGTGCTGCAATAAATGAACAGTTGTGTTGGATGGACAGTCTGTGCATATATCAATACTGATATCATAACACAATGGGATGACAACCATTAAGACAGAAGGGACATTATTATTTTTTGCAGAATTCTGTTACTTCATCTTCATGCAGAAACAGTAATTCCATATAAAACCTGGTCTCTTTTCCACCACATGTGATATAATTTTATTGTAATTTGAAATTAGAAACTTTCAAGCTTGCATAATTCCACTTTCATGTCAACAACAAAGTCTGTGCTTTAATGAAAGCCAGTTGTTCTTAAGAAGCTCAAGCACCATATGTGTGGCATAGGTAATTCTGTCATTGGGTTGTCACACAGTCATTTGTAACTCCATTCCACTCGCTAAGATACATGATGTCAAGATGACCTACACTGAACACTGCACAGATGTAACCAACGACCATACAACAAATTATTGTCTGTTGTTACAATAATGCCATTTAAATATGAGGCAAGACAACCAACTTCTGTAATTATATCACCCTAAAACAACAAACTTTCCATGAACTAAAGATACACTCATCCTTTTTGTCATATTACAAACCACAGCATCAGCAGTAACATATAATTTTGATGAATGTGACTATCTCCGCTGAAAGGCCAAAGACAATTGTGCAGTGATGTGAAACAACGAGTCTGTTTATCAGTACAATGGAATGTGGATACTGTCTCACAATGTGAATGAGCAGTTGGCAGGCAACAGTATGAAATCTGACATAAAGTGAGTGACATGTCCATCTTGCAATGAAAGAAGCAAAAAAAAATGGAAATGTAAGGTGAGTAAGTTCCCATGTCATGTAATGTGCAATTTGATATCACTCACAGCCCTGCCACCCATCCGTACAATACCCAGATAAAATCACAATAATTACTTAAAGTGGTGAATGTGGCTTTGGATATGATATTCAAACCCAGCCCATGCAGGGGACATCACACAACTAACCCATCAAGGGGCAACATTACTTTGGAGCAATCTGCATCCCAAATACTGATACGCAAAACAACAAAACTCTCTGGCAGTTCAGAGTGTCATCATTATACAACTCCTGCATTCTTTATGATTCAATCAGAAAAAAAAAAAACACACACACATATATATATATTTGTATATACATGAACATACACATGTAGCACAATTTAAAATACTTAAAGTTGCTACAGACAAGCTAATGATTTGACTGATTGTATTCATCTTACTATGCTGCAGTGTATGTGCCACTGGACAGGTTGATGACCATCTTTTCATCTTATTGTTGATCACTGGTCTACATGTGACCTCAGAGTTATTATTACGATGGGTCCTGGTCTTTCAAAACAATGGGTAGAATAAATTCATCAGAGTCACCAGCTGTTGGATTATGGATCACATCATGAAGCTGCGAGTTTGGGAGAGGAGCCCATATGCTACCCAGTGCCTCACTCACCTCCTGAAAGAACAGCACAAGTCCAGCTGAGATGGTTTAATACATGACCTGCATGTTTTTTTTTTTTCAGGACTACACACACAACTATGCTCAATCTTGGTTCTGCCAGAGTTTATATTACCCTTATGATTACCTGAGTTTTATATTCATCTATCAACTAGTATTCTAAAAAGAATGGAAAGTTTTGGAAAATGAAACTATTTGTGCCCTCAGGTGAAATGGTTGACAACGTAACCAGACTTTGATCACAGCCCTATCTATCAGGGCTGTAGTAGCTGCCTTCCCACCCTTACATATGGGGACAGGAACATATCCAGTGTTCAAAGTGTCTTCTTTTTTAAATATCAGGAAATGAATGAGGTCCAGAAAGCAAGCAATTCAAATACGCTTGTCTATTTTCCTACATATCAATACTGAAACAACTTGTTACATAAAATGTCTTGCAGGTCCAAACTGTCACATCTGTTCAAAGAATGTAAAATGAGAAGATAACAATAAAAACAGTAGTGGCTTATATGTGCTGATAAATCTTGAAATATATGTGCAGCTAAGTCTTGAAATATATCAATTTCTGTAAAACAAAAGAGAAGTATAATCTTGAGAGTATGTCAATGCTTGAAAAATGTGGACATCACAGGCTCAAAGGCTGAAACTACAGATTCAATGAATAGCTAACTCTTATTCAACTATTCTGATGCAAGTGGTAATATTACAAATGTTTTCCTTAAAATGCTCTTCTGGGCTCCTGCATTAATGGGTTTGGAAAGTTTTCATTTTCACTGTTGTGTGCAGGGTATTTACATCACTTTCTGTAAGAGAGTGATGTAAATATTGAACCTTCCCTGCCATCTGCTGGAAATATAATGAACTACATACCCAAACTATTTCATTATCCACATGGCAGTGAATAAAAACAGAGAGAGGACGTTCACATTTTTATAGAAAATAAAATCAGAGCTAAGATGGAAGGAGGAATAAATTTATTTCAGGAATTAATTAATACGTAAAATTTTTGCCCAAATATACTTCACACCTGTCCCCTAAAAACAATTTCCAAAGAAAATGACTGTGTATCATACATCGCCATGCTGAATTGTCTTGTATATTATACTGGAATCATCATAAAAAATTAACTACTCTGTGAAGTCAATCTACTGGTTGTACATTCTGACTGCAATTAATGATTTCTAAAAACAGAACATATGGTGTACGCAGTTTACTGTAGCTGGTAATCCAATATGTATTAAAATGTAACTCTGCTGTCTGTTTTGTATCCTGCCACTGAACAGCAAACAAAGATACTATGCAACTTACTCAATACTGTTACTACTGTGTATTGCAGCCATTGAGGTTGATGCAATGAGCAAGCATTAAGTTACAGTTTCTGGATTACATTTTAATCTATATTCTTTCTATTTTCCATACTAATACACACAAACACATTTTCTTTTGATGATATTCGGTCACATTTACCTTCATTAGTACAGGAGAGTGAACTACTCGGACGACATAGGAATTCCCTCTTGTTATGGGGATCAAAAGTTATATCAACATTGTTAATGGAAACTTCCAGCTTCTGCAAGACACAATTTATAGTCTCTTTCCATGAGGCCTTCCAATAAACAATTGTGTCCACATAATGTTTCCCTCACCTGAGCTACATGTACAACCAAATGCAACCTTCTTTATCTTATGACCACAGCAACATTAAAAGTACTACCTGTCATGATGAGGTAGTTTGTCTTGTGTTTGGGAGGTCCCAGGTTCAAATCTTGGCACAGAGATCAATTAAGAGAATTTTCATGTTTTCCATAGGCACCTCCAGGTAAATACCAAGGTAATACCTCAAATCAGGTCATAACTGTTTCCTCCCATGTACTGTGATGCTTAAGACATCCCTGGTTAACAAGTTTTCCTACCCAACATATCAGGATAATGTAGTACCAAAATTTTGCCCTTCTAGTACATACCCTGCATGCGTAAATTTCCTGTCCAAACAGCACAAAAAGGTCACAAGAGAATGAATATTTCACCCAATTAATATGTTTTCCATATGAAAATTTCAAATTACTTTCCTAAATTTCCACTTGTTCAAACTATTACCAACATACAGCATTAAAATGATGCTGTCAGTTGACAGTCAGAATGCATTTAGACTCTTAACTTACCTAAAACTGTTGCAAACTGCACACATTCAACATACATACGCAACCATCACTGCTTAACTACTAGAACAGTTCCATAACTGCAGCATCCATGCTAGTTAGCCACAGACACCACAGTGTATATGTGCAGTCATTACATTTCTTAGTACCAATTTGAAAAATACCCATAAATCTTCTTGTAGCACATAGCATTTTTTGCAGAATCACTTCAATTCATTAACCAACGAATGCACATATAATTTCACATAAAACACTTTTAAAACACTTTAAAACACTCTGACATGTTTCGATCTTGTCTGATCATCATCAGGGAGCTTTGTTCCTTGCTAAAGTTATGTTACAGTATTCACAATTCAATTCGTATTTGCAAGGTATTTAAAAGTGTTTTATGTGAAATTATATGTGCATTCATTGGTTATTGAATTGAAGTACTACCCATGTGTTATAACAAACTGTTTATTCAGTTTATCACAAGACTTTGCAATTAAATAAGATATGAACTAAAATTTCTGCTGTATAATAAGACTCTGGAAACCTACTACTTGCTCAGCTGACATATCAACTGTCTGGGGAGGGAGAAACAAACATGGCATCTGGCTACAGTGCAATCATCATAAAAACTATTTCTTTAATAATTCAAATAAATTCAAATCATAAAAAATAATGAACATTTATACAATTATGTATATAAAATGAATTTATAAAAATCTGAACTATACGTGGACCATCACACACAAGTAGTCAGTTATCTAAGATAAATCAAAAAATGAATTTCCATTCCCACACTTTTACGAGATTTCTCCACTTAGTAACTCTGATTTCTTGAATCTGTCCAAAAATGTCTTCAGGGAGTTTCACTGTAATTTCAAATTTATTCACTGATCATCCTACCACTTGACACCATATATATATATATATACACACACTCAACTATCAACAGCATAGCTAAGTATAAACAAACAAACAAACAAATACAAAGTAAATAAAATACTACAAGTACAGCATAAACCATGAATTTCCTCAACTGTAGCTACTCTTCACATCTGGAGGCCATCTATTCCACTCCCAACTAGACGGCAGGCCACAATGTGGTGACAGTGGCCCACTTGAACTTTCAGGGACTTTGTGAAGAAAATAATAAATTCAGTAATTAAGTAATATTTATTGTGCGCTGAGGTATGGTCCAGGTAAACTATAACGTGACTGAATATTTTTTGTGAACACAGCAGAATGAATTTATTGCTGTGTTGGCAGTACATGGTAACTCAGTGGAGATCCACTAGGTCTGCATGTGATTTGGCCCTATTGGCAAAACTTTGAATGTGAAACTATAACTGTGTGTATTCAGTACCTGTATGAAAGCTCAGTTAAGTAACTAACGCTGTTATGTATTCAACACCTGTACAAACCTCAGATATATAATTAATGCTGGAAGTACCCAATACCTGAACAAATCCTATTGAAAGCTCCTCAATGATGCTGGGTTCTGTCACATCATACAGGATATCTTGTGCTGCAATGCGCAGTGTTTTGAGGGTATCACCACGCAGTCTGGCAATGGCCACCAGGTTGTCCACATAATACTTGTAACCTGCAGAAATTCCCACGTCATATGAAAAGTAAAACATTTCTCTGTACCCTGTCAGAGTGGAAGATGTTTACAGTTTTCTAAAAACAAAGATTATGATGACCATGCAGTAAAGCTTGTGATCTGTCAACAAGAGGTAGACTCCAGTTGAAATGTGATGACACATGGTGACACACAGGAGGGGAAATGAAGAGGAAACTGGCGAATGGAGTGGGTAGCCAGTACCCTTCACACTACCTTGAAACATTGTGTATCCAGCATTACTACCGCTGATGCACACACCTTGGCTGCCAGCAGTCGACTGAACTGATGCCCCGCCGATTTAAATGGACTCATCCATTTCGCCGAAAGACGAAATTTGGTTTCTGCGCGTGTGCCATCACATTTCAACTGGCCTCTATCTAGTTCCACTCTCAGCTGTGACATGAACTATCCTACAGCTCGAGCTTTCCCTCAGGCTTTGTAAGCACATTCCACGACAATATCTCATATTGTGCCATGACCACCTCCTTCTACATAATTTCCAATTCATTATTCACCTCATCCAATTGTTTACAATATTCAGTCTGACAAAGTGACAGTGTCATTAAAGAACACATACATCTGGTAGATAAGTACCAATGTTTCAGACGAAGATGCTGCCTCAATCTTCCAGGCTGAAGATGGGGGCAGCATACTCCTCTGAAATGTATCTACCTATCAGGCTACAAGCTGTCATGTATTAGTAGACTAATCATCAATATTCCAGGTTATAAGAATCTCAGCTCTTTTGATACAACATTACTGTGAATAAGGCCTCCAATTATGCTTGACCTTTCTGCTTTCTGCCTACCCTGGCAATAAAAAAAAGAGTTATTTCTGGGATAGAGGCAAAAATGAGCCCATACTTCCTGACATGATGATGATGATGATGATGATGGCAGTGGCATCTGCAGCTCATACGGAGTACTGACATAGAGGGCTGGTACATGTAAGAAGTTTTACCTCAATCAGACGTGTGGGAAGTGAAGCATGAGAAAAAAAATCTTCTCTGGACAAAAGCAGTTAACATCTACATGGGATTTTAAAAAAGTTGTTGCACTTTTCTTTTTTCTGGCAGTCACTGGTGTAAGACAAACCTCTGGGAGTTGGCAACACTGCAACTGGTTAACTGATGTGTCAGCACACCAATGATCTGGACCTTGCACTCAGTGTATGAGTTAATATGGAGCAGGGAACACAGCTGTGACACTTTTAGGTTGCAGCAAGGAAAATCACAGATCAGTTTTTAATGGGCAGAATGTATGTGAAGTGTTCAACTTATGTGCCCAGTATGGGGGCAAGTATATGCAAATATAGACATATGGATAGAAATGTTCAAGAAGGGCTGGATGAGTGTGGCTCATGCAGAGGGTTTGCAATGCCCCTTAATGTCAACCAGCAATGATAAACTGCAAGAAGTCAAGAGTTATGATTCTCAAGGATAGATGTCACTATCAGAGAAACTACAATAAATTTAACATTCGTCGAGGGCCAGTATATCCAGTAGTGTAAAACAGCTCTGGGTTCTGCAAGTTCTGTGCAAGATTGGTGTCCAAAGAAATGAAAGATGAGCATAAGATCTGCTGATACAGCAATCATCCTTCAAACACTGAACTATAGTTTCTTAATTCTTCTTCTTCTTCAGGACCTGAATCCCCTTTAATTGGAGGTTTTGGCCTTCTCAACGACATCTTTCCACTTTGCTCTATCCTGGACACAGGTTATCCAATTTTTGATCTTCATTTGACCAAGGTCCTGTATGATGTTGTCCTCCCATCTATACTTGGGTCTTCCTCTTGGTCTCGTGGTTAAGGGATTCCATTTAAATATCTTCTTAGCTGCCATGGTTTCAGGCATTCTTTGTATATGGCCAAACCAGCTCAGTGTTTTGGCTTTAATGTGGTTGACTATATTTTCGTGCTTTATCAGTTTGTCCAATTCTTCATTGTTTTATCCTCCATGTTTGATTTTCTTTCATATGCCCAAGAAGATTCACAAAGGTACTTGGCTGGCCCCAGACCAAAGGACAGTAAACCAAACAGATCATGTAATGATCAGTAGTGAGAAGTAAGAACTTATTGAGGATGTTAGAACCATGAGAGCACCGAATATAGACTCAGATCATTATCTTCCAAAATAACACTTAATCAAAAACTTCCAAAAATATATATTAAGAATAATAGAGAGTGGACAGGGATGTGGAATAAATCAAACCTCAAGAATCTCATAAAGTGCCTGGAATACAGAAGAGCCTTATACACCAAACTGTCTAAACAAACACAAAAGCAAGACGTAGAACAAGAATGGGAGCAGATTAGGATGGCAATCACCGAAGCAGCAAGTGAAGTAATCCAAAAGCAAGATAAGAAACAGAGGAATGAATGGTGGGGCATGGACTGCCAGCTAGCAATATACAGCATAAAACCAGAGCGAGTAGCGAATGGTACCACAAGAAAAGAAATGAAGCAAAAAGAATGTGCACATTAAAAAAAAGAATGGATTAATGAGACAATTAGACAAATAGAAGAAAAACATAAGAAGAACGAATCAAGGAAATTTTTTTAGTGAGATTAAAGAACTTAAACAACAAAATATAAAATTTCCGTTTATGTGTAAAGATGAAAACAACACTGTCATCGCTCAAACGAATGAAATCCTAAACAGATGGAAGGATTACTTCAGGACAATCCTGAACCTAGATACAGATAACTCCATTAGTATCCATAGGATACAGCCAACAAGTAATAATCAGACCGACGTAGAAATACAACCTCTGTCCTACAATGAGGTATGCTCAATAATCAATAAACTGAAAAGTAACAAGGCAGGAGGCACTGATAATATAATTCCTGAATTAGTTAAACAGGGTGGCAGAACTCTGAAATAAAGGTTATATACACTTATACTAATGATTTGGGAAAAAGAACAATTGCCCAACCAGTGGAAGGAAGGAATAATTTGCCCGATGTATAAGAAGGGGGAAAGACTGGACTGCACAAATTATAGACCTATGACATTGTTAAATGTTGCATATAAAATATTTGCAATAAGTCTGAATCAGAGGCTGGTATATATTATAGAAACCAAGTTAGGTGACTACCAGTCCAAATTCAGACCTAACAGATCTACAATTGACAATATTTTTATGATATGGTAAATCATCGAAAAGTGCTATGAATATAATATTGATATTCATAACATATTTATAGACTACACACATGCCTTTGATTCAGTTAAAAGGAATAAAATATTAGATTCCTTAATCCAGTATAAAATTCCCCCCAAACTAATAAGGCTAGTGAAGCTTACACTAGAAAATACCATGGCAAGGTTAAAGTAAACAACATATACACATCAGAGTTCAGAGTAGAGAGTGGAGTAAAACAAGGGGATCCGCTCTCTCCTACGTTATTCAGCCTGGTAATCAACACAATACTAAAGAAAGTGGACGTAAGAGGCAATATCTCCATGCGACTTAGACAACTTATGGCTTATGTGGATGATATATTGATAACAGCATGTACCAAACAGTCACTAATGGACACATTCCAACAACTGAAAAATAACTCATTGGAATTCGGACTAAAAATAAACGAGAAGAAAACAAAGTATCTAAAGTGCACCAAAAAAGACATCAAGACAGAGAAATTAAATATTACAAGTTCATATATACAGCAGGTTAAACAATATAAATATTTAGGGTCCATCATAAATGACACTAATTCAATTGAAGAAGAGGTTAAAGAAAGGATAGCTCTTGGTATAAAGGCATACTATGCAAATTTAAAGTTCTTCAAAAGCAGCAACCAGCCTATATTTCGACATTGTATACACCATGCATTACGTTTCACGTCACTTTCATTAATAAAAAATTAATGTACATTTTTTTTTGTAGGCTTATCACTTTTTAACTCCAATGTGTTTTGGCATTGGTCTACATCATCATCAGGGACTTCTTGACTGCTTTTTGCAACACATCAAAATGACATAAGCACTTACTTATTATATGATCAGGAATTCACACTTTTTAGTACTAGTTGAGGTTTCTACATCGGTGCATATTAAAACATTTAACCCTTTATTGCCGAATGACTTCTAAAGACATCGTGCAGTGAGCCCTTTAAATAGCCTAACAATTTCTAAAGATGTCGCAAACAGTGTGTCGAAGTTTGGAGGAATTTTGTTCACTCCTATCTGAAATACTGCAGTGTTGTGGTAAGCTGCAGAACCCATGAAGGTCAGGGTTTCTCTGTGTAGCCAGAATGGACCCCCTCCACCACCCAAACCCCTCCAAAAACCCTGATTCATATGTTGACACATAGCAACTGTGCAGTTCTCTCAGTGAGTAATGCTGTTTGAGACACAGCTTGCCTTGTTTATTGCTGGCCCTGCAGTTCACTGTGGGTTGAAATATCAACACTGGCCTATGTAACAAACTCCAGTTGCTGACAGAACGTTTGTCAGTGGCGTACTGTATCCATATAATAGAGACAAAAATAATGCTAAAAAATCCGAGATATCCACAAAAATTGATGTTTACAGCTACAGAACCCACAGACATGCCTCTTGTAGTGCTGGGGTAATCTGTAGGGGTCGTGGGGTAGTAACATGCAACAAACAGCTGTCAATCTACTGAAAAAGTCTTGGGTAACCTCAAATAGCTGAAATTTTGACAATAAGCACATCGTAGCTTTAGATCTGTTTTGCTATTACTGTAGAAGACATTCATATCTCAGTGGCATTGGGTTACTGCAACTGTGCTGAGTCATACAGAGAAGTGTAAATAAGGCAGACTGTTGTAGGTGTTTATTGCAATGTCAGGGAAAAAAATCAAACTCCAGGAGGAAGCCATCAGTGAAATTCTGATTGCCCCAACTCAGAATAAAAAAATGTTTCCCAACTCGAGAGTCCCAATAACAGACTTTGGCCAGCGAAATCATCCACCCAACTCCGCTGCCATCTGTGTTCTTATCATGACCAGAGAAAGGGCACAATGTATAAATGCGCCAGATGTGATGTGGGCCTGTGCGTGGTGCCTTGTTTACCAGAATATCACACCAAAGTAAATTTGTAATCACCCCAATTGTGAATACTGTGTGTTGTGATAAAACAGTGATCCAAGGTGCCACAGACCTTCTGCAGCAACCAGAATTATGTAATGAAATATATACACCCCATTTTATATAATGAATGTGATTCACAGGCCTAAATTTTTTATAAAAATAGGTGAACATTTTTTCTCGGATTAAACAATTCATAAACAGGGTGCATAATTTTATTCCATTAAATATGAAGTTAAAGTCTATGAGATATTTTTTTTTAAGAGTAAGCATTAAAATTTATTATTATCAAAGCACTTTGGCTGTGGTGATGTCATAGCCTATATTGGTAATAAATGAAACTCATGCTAACTCCACACATGTCAAGAACTCCTACACCAAATCTGCTGAAAATCCACCAATGGTTTAGTCACCAATACTAGGTAATGAAAGGCCTGATGGTTGTCATATCCACATAAAGTGTTCTTTTCACTTTGTAAAGAGCACCTAAAAAGTGATTTGCATACAGTGTAATGTATAATACTCATCCGTTGCTGTTTCATTGTGCTTCTGACATATTAAATGCTCTCCTTACATCATTCTTTTCTGCAAACCCTTCAGAAATTTTACATATAAGTTTAACTGTATGTAATCTCCACTGCTACAGTACCCATTTTAAACCCATCAGATGTAGAGTGCAGCCTTGGATTCTCTGGGTCCTAATCTTTCAAGGTTTGGTTACACCCCAGCCAATGCCTTACAAAGACATTTTTGCATCTTAAATGATAAGGAAGGTTTTAATTGCCAGACAGTGCAACTTTAGAGTGGATATTCTATCATTATTCTATGGCTGTACTTTGTATACATGGATTTTTTAATACAATGTTACATATAGAGAACATATTAATATGCTGCATATATGATACAAAATCAGTAATCTTCTTCTTCTTCTTCTTCTTCTTGGGTGGCGCTACAGCCCGGGGTGGGCCTTGGCCTCCTTTACAATACGCCTCCAGGCCTCTTGATCCCTCGCTCTATCTCTCCATTCGTTTATTCCCATCTTTCTCAGGTCCGTGGACACGTCATCCAGCCATCTCATTCTTGGTCTTCCTCTTCGTCTTCTTGCATACAGCTTTCCGTACAACATCTTTTTTGGAATTGCAGTGTCTTGCATTCTTTCTATGTGACCAAGCCATCATATTCTTTGGCATTTAATGAACCTGACAATGTTCTCCCCCTTAATTA
>Ga0136643_10001021_pt1 | contig 33052 bp, 23 predicted proteins | sample TergutLab28metaG_FD_96883 | JGI IMG/M metagenome (GOLD analysis project Ga0136643, IMG submission 96883) | Labiotermes labralis P1 segment gut microbial communities from Petit-Saut dam, French Guiana - Lab288 P1 (version 3) (version 3) | ecosystem: Host-associated > Arthropoda: Insects >...
CACATATTCCTGCCAGTTTCAATATGTATTTGGTAATCAATAAGTGAGTAATAGCTGTCAAAGTTTCAAACTTCTCTGGCCAATATCTCCGTAACCATTGAACTTTGGATATATGTGTTTTGGGTTATATCGTTATAGTTTGACCTAAGGAACACTCTCCTGAAGTTATGTCCTTTCCTCCTGGGACACCCTGTATATACAGTGTATATACACTTCTATACAGTATACATATATTTCTACACAATATATTTACTTACTTCTAATGCAATAAAAATGTAAGAGACTCAAACCCACAGTTTTTGATACAGTTCTTTTCAATAGGACTGTGGTAGTCTTACTACACAAACACTTTAATTCCTGACTTAGAACTTTGTTTAATTCTATCAGCATTATCATGAGCTCTGTGTACGCTACTACGAGCAAGTCTAACATTACAGCGTGTGTCAACAATTTTTTCACTTTTTTTGGCTTATTATGTCTAATTTCTCTTCAGTACTGATTATCTTTCACCAATTTTTCACTTGGATTTAGCTAGGTGACGTAGATTTCTGTTTCTCACCCATGTTGGTAAGAATAGCCAATGCTTTTGAAGAGGAAAGTAAATGAGTCACATGATTATATCACCAATGTAGTAATCATTTCATACCTGTGACTGATGGTGTGACAGTGACATCACTACCTGCTAGCCTATTACAGATAATAAATGAGCCCATGTACCATCTATGCCAAGTCACATTAAAAAAACAATTTGCATAAATTTGAAAAATGAAGTAAATCTTCAAGTTAAGTTAAAGCAAAATCACGTAGAGGAAATTGCATAAAATGAGACATGCCAGTAATTAGAGCTGTGGAATTTCAGTGACTTACCTATGTACCCCTTTAGTATTTCAGGCAGAGTATGATCTGAATGGCTCTTGTACAGACCAAACCAATCTGCATTATTCCCTGCAGTAGCATTTTCCTACAAAACAAGGAAAATAATCAGTGTCATACGCATTAACTTAATCAAACTAAACTACTCTAGCTAAAGTCTTACTAAACTTATGTTCATAGTATGTTGTAGTATCATGGTCAAGATTTCTATATTTCTTCATGTTTACATTTATAGCAGAAGTCACTACTGTTTCAGTAATATTTCTTAAAATATAGTCTATTGCATATCAGAAATGAATAAAAAAATATTTTAAAATGCAGTATAATGCACAAGTATCTGAGGAACTTCCATTAGATTTTTGTGAAACTTAAATCAACTGTAAGTGCACTAACATGTGTTAATGAATGGAATAAGGTGTCAAAAAATAAAAGTGCCAGGTGGCTGGAAAAAGAAATATACATTGCATCCAAAGCCAGTTCTCAAGACCAGCAGGTTCTTGATGTAGTGCAGTTAAACCAGTAAAAAATGAGACAGCAATTAAAAAACTCACTATATTCTTAACAAAAGTAACTGAAATAATATCCAATCCACTACACATGAGCAACTACAACTTACCGTACAATTCACATCATAGTTTGAATGCACGAAGTAGCTGATCTGATAGATCATCTTCATCAGTAGCAGTAAGGAGACCAGAACTGACACAATATGACATATAAGTGTGTTGATCTTGCTACCAAATGACAGTGCCACTACAGCCAGGAGAAGGAAGACGACATGCACTGCACATACCTATGGGAAATCCATACAAAGCAGGTGCAAGCTTATTATAGAAAAATGTCTTGAACACTCTCACATAGTATATTTGTGAATATGAAACAACATCCCCAGTCTGATGCAGACTGGAGGGACAGAAGATGTGTTTCAATTAGAAAAACGTTAAATAACCTTCACTAATGGAGTGAGAAGACGGGGTCCTGAACTGGAATATACTGTCCTGTTATATCACCATGTAAACAATATCTTTTAGGTTTCCAAGGGCAGAAATCCTACACATTATATGTCACTATAATGCACATACACAGTTTCAAGATCATCTAAGGTTTATCTGTAATTGAATCATCCATTTCCATGGGGTAATTTTGCTCAGTAACACCCCCATGTGGGTTGACAAAATACTTACACTTCTCTATATGTGGCTGTACTCATACGGTTGTTTCACAAAGCACTGAAGTGATACAGAAATATCTGCAGACACTAACGAAGCACAGCTACGTATCTCATTAACCATTCTATAAAATTTCCATCCCCATGGCCTGGTTACATCATAAAATATTTCTGTTACAAACATATCAGTTGAGTACTTGAAATGGTGAGATTTTTCTTACATTTGTTTGCTATATTTCTTCCAGTATAAATGTGGGCAGTCTTCAGAAATGGAGTTTGATGCCATATTACTTAAAATATGGACTAACATAAGACCCCGTATTGCATGGTGGAAGTTTGAACTTCCTCATTTCTTTGTTCTGTGTGAATACCAACAGTATGGAATTATCTTCCTTCAAAGGGTCAATATTCACTGTGTCCTGCATCAAGTCTGGTCAGCTGGCTAATAAAAAGAGTTGTATATTTCATGTCACAGACCTTTCTCTTCTTATAATTTTTGTCCTACTAACCTCTGTAGTTAGTTTGTTACATGTCCAGAACACTGTAGCATTTACATAAGGGCTGTATTATGGAAAATGAAAAGGTCTAGTCCTACTGTGGACCCTTGCAATGAAGCAGGGATAAATGCTACAATAGTGGTCAAATTACACTACAGTATTGTGGCTAGTACTTTTAATCCATATTTGTGACAAAATTCTGGAATTCTTATGCAAGTACTATTTTAATTTAAAATACATATAACAGGGTTTGCAAGTCAGCCACTTTAATGCATTTGAGACCTTACAAAATTCAGACTTTAGGAAATACTGTGTGAATTGATTATTATTAATAAAGTTATTTTTTTTCACTGTATACCTAGGAGTATGTTTGGGCAATATGATCATTCAGAAATTTCTGAAGCACACAGTTTTTCTGATTTCGTATCTCCAGACTGTGCTGTCTTTGAAATGGCCCCATCTGCCCTTATGCTAGATAGCTGCACCACTTACATCAAAGACACACAGCAGCATGATGGACAGCATCATCAGCTTCAGCATGTGCAGCTCCATGAACAGCCACAACAAGTCAATAACTTTCTGAACCTGAATCTTCAACTGGATTGCCAGATGCTGCAGCTCCTTTGTTGATAGTTCTGACAAATGCACAAAAAATTAACTCTACCACACACCAGTCTCCATAATAAAAAAAATGGTATCAAATTTCTTTTAATTTGTAAGTACCTAACTACAATAACAAATATAATTAATTTCATAATGCTTCTTATTGAGATCAAAAATCTTATCATTCTGCTTCCATTCCAAAACGCTGCAGATCAAAACAAGAAAAAAAACCTGCAGTTTTGTAAGTTCGTAACACATGGTTCTTTATTGTGGAGGAAGAAGATAAATTACACATGTCTGAAAATGACGTACTCAGACAAATATTTATATATACAAATGGATGACATTACATAATAAGGAACCGCACAAGTTACAAAGCTTACTAAATGCCATGAGGGCAGTCAAATCAAGGAGGTTATGATGGAGTAAACATGCATCTTGGATGAACAAGAGAAACTGAAAGAAAATGTTGATTGGTAGAAGATGCCTAGGAGACTGAAAAAGAGATGAAACAACAACAGTATGATGGCCTTATGAAAATACAATGTGGGAGGGCAAGGGGTGGGATTGGAAATAATGTTCAGTTGGCAGTGTTGAGGATATGATTGTACTGCAGGTGAATTAGTTAAGCATTTACTCATTTATGGTAATGGATATATGCCTGAACCAAACTGCCACTTTGAAAACGCACACATACATACGCACAACTTTGCATTTTCACAGAATAGGAAGCAGAAAGTGAAAGATAAAAGAAAAGAGCTTACATAATATAAACATTAGTGGAAAAGGCTTTACCAAAGGACAAATCATCTTGATGGAAATATCAATTGATGGTGATAGGTTGTTATTCAACCCACAGCCTTACGTTTAAGTGTTCGCAGTGAAGGCAAAGGAACATTCTCCTCTTTCTGCCGCTCATCTGTCCCTCCTTCTGGGTCTTCGGAAACGTTGCCTTGACCTCCACCAACTGAGCTGCCATACCTGCTTGACTCTCTCTTCAAAATCTCTGCTCTGCACAGCAACAAAATTGGGGCACACAGCTGCATTACTGCATACAGACTAATGTGCAAAGCATCTACAGTAGTCCAATACAGTAACTGTTTAATTGTCAGACTGTTCATTGATCTTATTGTCACTTGCATCTGTACTGGAAAGTTAACTGTCACTACTGTACAGTAGATGATGGGACTACAAAACTTTCAAACTATTGGTTGGTAAATTGCTATCAAATGCTTCAGTATTACCTTATTCAAGATCAGATGTGTATAAAAGTGGATCCAAATGAAGTTCTACTATTGTTTCCCCTTAAGTTAAACATTTCCTGCTTGAATATGCGGCTGCTGCCGATTAATATCAAGAATGAGTATGCTGGCAAAATTTATTCATGAACAAAACCACAGTTCAGACTGTATACATTTTCTGGGTGACATGGGGCAGAAGCCATTAACAATTATTAATTGTATGGGTTTCATAAACATTCTGCTTCAACTTGATCATTACCTTGAGACAATAACAGTGCAGTCACAGCTGCTACATGTGCATAAATGACAAGGAGTTTGCAAATGATTTAAAAATCATCTGTATGCAACATACGGGATTCACAGCAAAACTGTGCTCTTCTGGGTTATTATGCAGTGGGTAGTCGTAATTCCTAACCGAAGTTTCGGGACAACCTATTGATCCCACTGGAGATGGGACCATTAGTTTTTCCCCAAATATCAATAAGGATGTTCTTAAATCAATTTAAGAACATTAAAGAAAAGTAGTATAAACCTAATACAGTGATGTTGGTAAGTAAATACCACTACTTGCTGTGTCATAAACTAGAAGGGTCCTCATCTAATTTGCAGTGGAAGCCTGAAATCACACATATGGGCTTTATATCACAGCTTTCAGTGTGAAATATACATGATGTGTTGGAATAATTTAATACTGTAAAGCTTGTAAAATCAGGCAAGATGCAATAAGGATAACTGTTTTAACTGGAGGTTACAAGAAAGAAAGCAGAATTTTGATGGGAAACCACCTTGCATAGTGATCATCTGGAAAACTAAAGTGATGGAAGGATAATGTTATGATGGCTCTTAGGTGATAAAGATTGCAAGAACTGCAGGCCAACAGAAATGTCTCATTACTGCATTCAGGAATGACGCCTGATATTAATATATGAACCTTCTCTATGCCAGACAGATGTGGAAAACTTCTGACCACACACTACTCAGTACTTCAGTAATCCAACTGAGTCTGTTAGATGGGGCACTTACCTGCACTTGATATCAGTAAGGGCCAAGAAGTCTTTGTGGAAATAGTGCATCTGTATCACTGTGATGACAAGAAAAAAAGTTGGAGTGAGGAGTCTAACAAACAGTTCACTGGTCTGGAATATCTCCAAGCCGATATCATTTTGTCTGGAAGAGAAGGTAAGAGAAATGCAGTGAGAAAAACTAGGAGACCACAGGAATTCCCAAGTCAAGATACTGTACTAAATGCTTATACAAGAGAAAAGTATCTTTCCTGCAGTTTATATTACATTTATACGACTGTACCACTGGATGATGACTGCTTCACATGAACAATGCACTTTCTGCATGTTTATTTGATTTAGCTGAGCTTCAGTTTGGTTATTCAATTGATTATGTATGGCCAGCCATTTTTCGTTCATCTTACAAAGCAGGGGTATCCAATTTTTTTTTGTTTTGTGCAAAGGGTCACAATAATTAATGTGGGCTGGTTCACTGGCCATATGTGTAAAATCACAATAAGTAGTATACCTAACCACCTAAATAGTTGGGTAATTTGAACATTATACATGTATGATTTTTAAATATGGCCACAGGCCATGTAACACTACATGGCTGGCTGCAGGCTGGACACCAGTGTTCTAAAGCTACTGAGTGAACATACGATTTCATTGTAAGCTCAACATATTGATACTCGACCTCCTGGCTTCTAAGTGACATACATCATGCTGTTAGTAAATACAAGGCTATGCACGGTAGTTACAACTAGGCAGTAACTCTGGAACCAATTCATCAACTCAACCTACAAACAACTGTCTCACAATTGCTGGTCAGCACGCATCCATTGACAATTAATGGAAAAAAGAATTATTTGATTAACTTCTTTTAGAGCAATTATATTTGGTTATACAACTTTTTCACCTTTCGACAGAAATTCTACAGCGAAAGCTTCACATCAGTGTTTGACACATGATTAATTTCATCAGGTCCATTTGGTCCTTTGATTTTCAGCTATTTTCTTAATTGTGCATTTATAATTAGTGGTAGTAAACAAACCACACATCAGTTTCAGATATCCCATACTGTAAGTCCTGTAACAGATCAACAGAATGACATACCAGTCTGCATCCTGTATCAGTAAATGATGCAGGATGAATAACAACTTGGTTAGATGTTTCAGTTCACTGCAAGTAGCAGATGGAGACATGTGTGCATCCAGTAGACAATCAGATTTTTGGTTGGGTATTTAAAATTATCTGAACTATTACAAGGTTTTGACTTAATAGACAGTAAACGGCAATTATTTATGGAATTAACATAAAGTTTAGTATCTGGTAGGAATTAGTACAGGTACTAATCATCTAAGTAATAATCAAATTTCAAATTTTTAAAATTGAGAAATGGAATATGCAACTAACAACATAGAGAGTAACAAGGAGTTATTATCCTAAACCTGATCTAAAAGTTACAAAAGTGCCTTACAACAGTTATGTCAGCAAATGACAGCTGAAGACTGGTAGCAGACAAGACACCAGAACTGAAATGGGTATGGACATCACAATTTCACTCTGCCTTCATGTTTTCCACCATGCCAATAAGGGAGGGGCATCACACTGACTGATACACTGAACACAAAGATTCATTACAATGTTCACAAGAGCCTGCCACTGGTCCCTATCCTAAGGCAGATGAATCAATCCCACATTCTGCCATCCTGCCCCTTTATAAGCCATTTTAACATTTTCCTATCTATGCCTGGGTGTCCCAAGAGGGCTCTTTCATTCAGGTCCCCACCAAAATCATGTATGCATTTCTGTCGTCCCCCATACATGCCACATGGCCACATGCCCAAACGATCCCCCCCCCCTCCTCTCTCTCTCTCTCTGCAGACTTACGGTCATTCCTAGTATCAACCTTACAATGGTTAACAAATTTTGACAAGCTCATCACCCATACGGTGGGTGATTATTTTCAGTGCACACTTCAGATCTTATATAAAGTTATAACTTACAGTTCCTCAGAAATGCCAAGATAGTCTGTCCAGTAGTGAGGAAAATCATCAAACTGGTATGTGTAGATTAGCACCAATATGGACATGGAGTAGATGATCACGGTCAGCCAGAATCCATACATAAACTTGCGCCAAGCTTGATAAGACAGCTGAATCATAAAGATTCCTCAGAATAATTTCACAATACAGTGTTCATCCTTTAAATGTCACGCACAAAGCAATTTTACAGTAAGCCATATCATGCCACACACATATACACAAAATTGTTTCCACTATATAAACACACTATCTTCTTTGAGATTTCACTAAAAAATCATTGTCCAGACACACTATTTGTTATCCTGTATACCACAATGACCTTCACATCAATTCACATTCAACTGTATCTGTCACTGCAAAGCCAACTGCAATATAGATACAATACTGCATGGTGTCAGAAATTATTTTTCCTTCCATTGCATTAGCAAAAACTCTGAGTACTAAAAATGTTTAAAACGAAAGAAGCTGAAAATCTTAGCAAGCGCTACACTTTATATTCCACACAATATTTTCATTGTGAGGAAAATTATAATCTTATTCAAATTTTATGTAAAGTGAGAATTATATTTAACAGGTACTAAAATTACGGCCACAATCACAAATTTTAGTTTATACCTCCATACCAAGTGTCATCAAAATTTTACTAGTCTTTGATAAGACATGCACATGTCAGTGGACAGTTGGGTACAACTTCTCTATTATTTGTTAAGCTTACATACTCAATACTAAGGACACAAAAGTAAGACAAATCTGCTCTGATTTTACAATAAAAAATGCTGGGTTACAAAGTGTGCTTGTATGTAAACACACAGCTGTGGTGGCAGTATTCATGCACTTACCTGAAAGATAAGCACAAAGATGAGGAAGAGTGCCATGTACAGAATACGGTACACAGTCATGCGGGTGCCAGTAATACCTATCACAAAGAGCATTATGGCAACTACCCAAATCCAGAACTTGGTCAACAAGCTCTTGACAAAGTCACCCAGCCAATTCATGGCCTGATTTGTCTGTTTGGCTCTCTCTGCATCTGAAAAACCTGCAACACCAGTTCACTTAGATGGTAACTACAATCTTTTATTGTGAAATGCGATATTTATCTAAATACCTGAAACTATTTCTAAAGAACCAGGTACCTGGCAAATGTAAAATGTGCATTAGTTCAGAATAGTTATCTTCCTGCAATGCATCTCTCACACCAAGGGAGAAATACAAATTGATGGTACTTAGGAACAAAGTACAGAGAAGAGTACTAGGCTACAAGAAATATAAATTAACTAAGGGAAGGATAAAATTTCACAATGAGACACTTCTGAACTATTCACAAATATCTCACATGATACGGGTTGACTAGTAGCATGTACCAGGAAGATTCAAAATGCTCATACAAAAGTGGCAAGAGACTTGTAGGAAACAGATGACTTGGGGACCCTCGGCATATATGTGAAGGAAATAATATTTAACTTTAAGAAAGTTTGTGGGAATGTGTGGATGGGACTAAACTAGCTAAGGATATGGTCCAAGAACTGGATTTATGAATTGAAGAATAAACCTTTGGGTTCCACACAATCAGGAAATTTGAATACCTATTGACTAAAACTTTAACTAAACCGAAAGAACCTACACCACACAGCTAGTTGCCTCATGAATACAAGTCACATATGGTACTACAAAACAGGTGCAAGTGTACACAATGGTTCCCCTTTCCAGACCATCCTGTACCTCATACACTTACTTCACCAAATGTCAGTCTCACCTCTAGTTGCAGGACCAACAGTAATTTGCAAAGGAGCAGCCATGTCTTCCAATGCAGATGTGTTGCGTCTTTCAAAGCGTTCTTGCATATACTGACGTAAGGTTATCCAGAAGAAAAGAGTATATAAACTCTGAAAAGCAAAAAGTAAAAAAGAAAATTAGAGTGTGACAGTTGACAGATTCTGTAAATTGTAAATATATGAGCTTACATATCCCAAAATACTGCCCATGTATAAGAACTGTGAATGGCAGACACAAAAGAAATGGATAAATTAAATGTATCTAATGTTGAAGATACTGTTATGATTTACTGGGTAAGCACTGCATACATCCCAGAAGACATCGATCCACAACAACGACTGTGAGAACCTCAAACTTCGTGTGTGTGTGGTAGTACTTATCAGGCTTTTACAGTTCAGCAGGATTACAGCATGTTTTGAATTTTGAGTGTAGTGGTACTTTCATCTTCAAGATCCAGTTCATCTTCATACTGAGTTCAAAAATATTCATATTCAAACACAAGTCTATAGTTTTTTCTCAGACCCATCAAAAGATGCTTCACAAATACATGAGAATGTGCACACACATTAATACAACGCATGTTCATGTGAGTTCTGACTCACAATTCCTACTAATATAACAAAAAATCCAAATGTTTAACAAGGAAATGAAAAGTCATCCACTTCTGTCACTGTTGCTATCACATAACACCCTCAGTTTTCTTCTAAAACCCCTTTGGGTCACCACTGTTATGCGCCTGTGCTCTCACCAAACTTTACATGGTGTTCTTTTACAAAAATTATTGCATCTAAAGAAATGTCCAATTCATTAATATCAAAGTCAGAGAATGTGAGGATTTATAAGGTTCCATGGGGGTGGGGGTGGGGGGGGGGGTGAATGGCAAAAATTCCTTGGCTGATATTCATTTTTATGCAATTTTGACGAATGCTTTCACTTTCTAAACAATTCCATGTGTTAGAGAATAGTTGGGTTATCTACATTACTGATCACCTATGAAGCCTTTTCTACGTTATCTCAGACTGCTGTACCACTCAGACACTTGTTCTCATTTCACAATCTCATCATTAGCAGGAAGTTTCAAAATCTTGAAAATTTCTGTACAGATTTTTCACACACTGACCCATTGTATACTTCTGCATAGAACAGTTAGACTGTGACATGATATGAACATCAATTCTATTTTAAACACATCTGGTGCCAATTTGCACGATTTTTGTGCAAGCAAGATTTAGCATATCCCACTGACAATCAGAACACCTACTATCATTACTCTTAGCTCTTACAACTTAGTCATAAATCACAGAAATACAAAGTGTATTTGGAAAGTAACACCTCCACGAAGGTATGTCAGGCAAGCAGTGTGACCCTAAAGTGGAACTTGCCCCAACTTTTACGTTGTTCCTTGAGCTTCAGTTTGCTGTGGTGTATGGCTTGGTAAACATAGTGGTTGGTGCTGTATTACGTTCAAAATGGATGACTAGTTCTCAATCATGTCAAACAGCATCAAACTCCAAGCAATTATTGAGTTTTCAATTTACAAAAATAAAACTCTCATTACCATTGGTTTTTTATGGTAAAGACACTGTGGAAATAAGTACTGTGCATCACTGGCCGAGAAAATCAAGGGACAGTTGACCTGAATGACCAATCAGAATCTGGAAGGCTTGTCACCACAACTCAAAAACTGAACAGCAAAAAGCTGACAAAGTCATTCATGAAAACTGAGAAATTCATCACACAGCCACAGTTGAAACGTTAAACTGTGGTTTAATTAATGTCAATAAGAATATAGGTTTGGGATGCAAAAAAAATTTATGGTAAATGGGTGCTGCAACAATTTCTACCCATAGTGAAGACAGCCAGACTGGAAGCACGTCAACAATTGTGTGCTCACTATGAAACTGACAGAAATGATTTTCTGTACAGCAATGTCACAGCTAATAAGAGTTGAGTGCATCACTATGACCAGGGAAAAGCCAGTCACTTGAATACCATTACCCCACTTCTTCCAGAAAGAATACATTCTAGACTCAGCCTTCTGGGAATACAGAAGCATCATTTACAGTTAAAGGTACGAAAATCAACTGTGAGACATATGTGAGACCTGAAACAAGTTGAAACAATAAAACAATTTTTTGGGGGGGAAAGAAAGTGATGTTTCTTCAATATAATAACACCAAACCCCACAGTGTGAAGCCACTTCAGCGGTGACACACAACATCAAATTTGAAGATGTTTCACACCCTTGATGCAGCCCAAATTTGGCACTGTCTGACTCCTGGTTGTTTGCAGCTATCAAGAAACATCTCAAAGGAATACATTTCACATGTGATGAAGACGTTCAAGCTGCTAGAGTAAAAATTTTTTGAGAACAGCCAGAAGAGTTCTACAGACAGGTTTGAAAAACTGCTTCAGAGCTGGTGGCACTGTATAAAACAAGTGGGAGACTACATGGAAAAATGCAGTACAGAAACAAGGCACTCATTCTGAGCTATATTTTGTGTTTTGTTTAATTTTGATACCTTGTCCAGGAGTGAAATGTAAATATGGAGGCATTACTTTCCAAACACCTTACCTATTTATAGCAGCCGAATTACTCCTTCAGCCCAAAGAAATAAGTCTGGAAACTTTTAAGTATAATTTAATATTTTTAAGAGTTAGCATGTTTAGTGTCACTTGACAGCTGAGGCAGTAAACTTTCAATTAAATGTACAGGGGATGGACAAAATAATGGAAACAGCTGTGAAAGATACACATTTCTTTATTAATATGGAGACAGGCCAATATCTGACTGTAATACAGCTTTTAACCTTCTTGAAATATACTCATTTAAGTTCTGGATAGTCTCTAGTGGAATACTTTACCACTTTTCTTGCAGAACATCTTCTAGTTGCTTGACAGGTGATGGAGGATGGAATCTGCTTCTCACCCTACTCTCCAAAACTGACCACAGTGTTTCGATGATATTTAAGTCTGGTGATTGCGCTGGCCAGGGAATACGTTAATTGGATCTCCATACTCCGCAAACCAAGACTGAACACTTCTGGTTGGGTGTATGGGTGAAATGTTATCTTGAAAAACTGCACCACTCTTTGGAAACAACATCTCGACCATAGGCTGCACCTGGTTACCTAAAATGTCCACGTACTCACTGGCAGGAATTCAACCATACGGTGTAATTATAGGACCAGCCAAATACCAAGATACTGCTGCCCAAATCATCACAGATCTGCTGCCATCTTTCAAAGTTGGAACAAGGCATTCAGTATTATAGGCTTCCTTGGGTGTTCTCCAAATATAAACTCGGCCTGATGTTGGGAACAATGTGAAACATGATTCATCTGACCATAATAAGCATTTCCAATCATTAGGCATCCAAGTTTTTGATCATCACACCATCTTTTTCATCTTTAGCATTGTTTTCAGCAATCAGAGGTTTAGTAATTGCAACTCTACCGTGGACGTTCGATAAGTGAAGATTTCGTCAGATTGTTTTTGTGGAAACATGGTCTTCAAGATGAATACTGAGTTCTACTGTCAAATTTACTGCAGTAGTTCTACGATTTTTAGACACAACCCTCTTCAATGTACAGCTCTTCCCATTATTTGTGTATGCCATCATAGCTTTGGAAAGTGCTGCTTTGGATACACCTAATAAAGTTGTCATTTTGTTACAGATGCTCCAGCTAAACATACACCAACAATCTGTCCTCTTTGAAAATACAGCAAGTCTCCCACTTTGCAGTTCTTTCATACATACTATAGTAAGCACAATATGTAATGCACTGACACTGGCACCACACAACACAAACAAAAAAAAGAATAATGAAATATACTCATAACTAATGTTATTTCAGTGCAGCCAACACGAACAATTTTATTTCTATATTGTCTAGTGTTTCCATTATTTTGTCCATCCATTGTATTATATTATGGGGTAAATCAACGTATTCAATTCTAATGTTTATCTCAGAACTAAATGGGCATAAAAAACACTGTTGGAGGGTATCTTCTTCAAGCTGTCTGTACCGAAAAGGAATAATTTTTATATAATGGGCATGTATGTGAAGTTCAATATAAAGTACCACAACTTTGAAAACAGAATTAACTGAAGGGATAGAACTCAAACATAATGGTTACCAGCAATGCCAAATAATAATTTTCAGCAAGAATCTTATCTTCACAAGCACTACTCTCCATCACAGTAAGCAATAACACATCTCTCCACTGAAGAGCAATGGGCATTTATGTGACATTACCACAGAGCAGACAAGTTTATTATCTGTCAGAGATAAACTTCAGGTATATAAACTAGATGAAATGCATTACCTTGATAAAGAGAGGTTCACATGGCAATTTTGTGGTCTTGATGAAACCTATCTGACGCAGGTTCACTCCATTCACCTTGTCTGGTAGTTCAGCATCGGTAAGGTCCATGCCATATATATACTGAGCCAGCAATAGGAATATGGCATATAACACAAGAAAAGGTGAACACCTCATCATGGAATGGCGCTGGTTTGGGAGTATCCACAAAATGCTGGACCACAGCAGCAACACAAATGTCAGCCAGCTGTGATATGTAATACTCCATGCCTGCATAATAATTCAATTCCCATGTGTACACACACACTTACTTCAATGTGACTTACAAAGAACACATCTTTTACAGCAGACCTTTACAATCTGAGGTAAATGGCAAAATAAAATTTTACATTACCCCCAAGTTTAAGGTAAGCTTGTCCTCAAGAGGGTAAACCCACAAGGCAAGGCAGATGGACTTGATTATTGGAGTATAAATTTGTTGTGGTTATTTGGTGATAGCAAGCAGAAGAACAAACCACATAAGAATGTTCTTTTATGCGAGTTAACACCAAACAAAATGTGCGTACCATCATGATGATATTTGTTCCAATGTAGGAAGACCTGTTGATTATCCGGAATAGTGATGTAAAGAAGTCCAGGATTTGTTCACACAGTCCTGGGTGTACCTCTTCTTCCCCTACAAAAAGAAAAAAGTGTATCTTTAGTTTTCTTATTCACCTTCTCCACTATGATACCAATTATAAACTTGACATCTCTGGGCTGTCGGTAGTCATTCTCTTCCTTTTATTTACTACTGATTCAGTCTCTACATTCACCACTGGACATAGTTATTTATTTACTTATTTATTAATTTATTCCTCATATATTCTACAAATACATGCAAAATTAAAAACCTACTGGATATAGAATACGTCAATAAATAAAAATAATACATACTGTAATAAGAGATTAGAAGATATTTTAATGACAATAGTTCTAAGTTTGACTGTGATTACATTAAGTTTAAAATTATCGTAAACACATTAATGCAAAAAGCTATAAGTAAAATTATATAACAGAAACATTTAAAACTGAGAAAGTAAGGGATGAAGTTTGTGTTATTTCATTAAAACCTTAGTGCAAAATTGAATCACAAAAGTAAATTAGTTCAAAAGGAAGAGTTGATATAATGAACCATGGACTACCATTCTTTATTTACATAACACATTCTTTATTTGCACTCTTCAATTGAGTATAGGGAATTAGAATGTAGGAAACTTTTTAATACCGATTTAAATTGTTTGGTATAACTGGACAAGTTTTTGATATGGGAAGGGGGACTTTAAAGACCTTGATGCCAAAACTGAGAAGTTAATCCATCAAGCAAGGACCAGACAAGTGCCACATTATCAGATATTTTGGATTATCAGACAGTACCCATACTGCCCTAAGGTCTTACAAGTAATTTTTTGTTCTGCTCCTTTACTTGGTCTGCACATCTAAACAGACGAGCATGTCATTTTTATGGAAATAAAATTCACAGTAATGCTATAAATTATTCCAAATAAGTGGTACAGCCCACTAGGTGCCTGTGATAGCACCAGGTTGTGGAACAGTACCAACTTACAAAAACTTAAGTACCCTGCTTGAAGAGGAAGTTTGTGTTAGTGACATAACATCCACATAACCAAGACAAAAAGTCACAGAATCAATAAACATACTGGAGGTTACAGTCTGCCAAACTTTGGGTCTTGGAACCACTTTCTTTTAAGCGCTGAATTATCAGGATTTCTAGATTCAGTCAACAGCCTGAAGGAATTCTGATGTAATATTTGATGAGAACTACAATAAATGAAGCTCTTCATTACATAATACACCACACTCCTGTTTCATCCCTCCACTTGGGTCCAAGTAGCTTCCTCAGTACCCTGTTCTTGAACACACTCAGCACACATTCTTCCCTGAATGTGAGAGACCCTGATTTTACACCACACAAATGACAGTCAAAATTATATTTCTGAATCAAGACAGACACTATGCAGATGTACGAAATAAATGCAATACAATTTTCAGCTCACACAACTATAATCTTTATCAAAATCTAAAAACTTGTAAGTGATCAACATTTACATACTCCATGCAACAGATGAAATATCATAATACAAACAATACCAGTTGCCAAAGAAGGGAGCTCAATACATGCAATTATCTGTAACACATAAAAATCTATAGCACCCAGAATAAAGCAGGGAACTGCCCAACAGCATGCAGACAAAATATGAAATAAGATTCAATGCAGTGTCAATAAAATACAGCAGTACTATATATATATATATATATATACACACACACATATAAATGACCTAGTAATTATGCAAATAACTTGCTTCAGACTTGTATATTAAATTAAAATTGTATTATGTTTCATAATAATGCTCCTGAAACAGCAATCTGTCATAATTAACATAATTTGTCAAACTGAAATTCCCACATTAATAGGAAGTTGGGTTACAAACATACCTTCTGTTAAAATGGTGCATAAAAAAAATCTCCTTACATTTTTGTAAAAACATAACATTCTTCAGTATTGACTTATTCATGATGTCAAGTTTTTCTGTTTCCTGCAAAATTGTGTATCAGCAGGTTAAGACAAATTGTTGTTTCATTAGTGATATATACAGCAAAAACCTACAATCCCAATGTGAAGTTGGCACTATGGCATTTGTATAAGTTCATTTATTTTACAGAAGATTCACCTGACAATGACTGAAGCAGACAACTTAGCAATACGTTCTTTAGAGCTAATAAAGATTACAACTGTGCTGGCTGAAAAAAGTTTATTATATTATGATATACATTCATAGTTCTCTATATATACAACAAAAACAATAATCATAAGAAAACAATATAAAATAGAATTCCAGTGGCATGTGGCTAATACAGTATAAAAACTACATTTCCAATCCACAGTGAAATGGAATTTGACAAACTCCACCCAGCCAATACAATGTAATCTCATCCTTGTCAGCCAGATACTGTTCCCTTGAAGGTTCCACAGAAAAAAATAGCAAATCCTGGGATCCTTGCTTAATTGGACAATGCTAATAGGGAGAGGAATGGTAGGAAAGAAGTGCAGCCAACCACTGCAATGTACTACCATACAGCTGACTGCCAAAGTAATAATTTACTTCACTGCATCAATGGCACATCAGAGTGATTACTGAGGAGAAGATTTTGCTATCGTTTTGCTCTATCTTAAATTAAGAGTTCAATGCAGCAGGTGGCATTTCTATATGAAAAGTAATAATTTTTACTAAAACAAATGTAAAAACCATACTAATATTTCTTTAACTTTTAAAGGTACCAATTACACATATATAATAAACAGCAAACCTGAACATGGAAGGACAGCAATATAAGAAAAACATGACCACGAAAGTGTGAAATTCAGAATAGTGCCAAATTTCTGCAATATCAGTACAACTCACGTGTAGCTCCTAGTGCACCCAACTGGATTACATCTTCATAACCATCACTAAGGATCACGCTCCCATGAGCATCCTGCCTCACTGAACTCTGCCGCCGGCCAGTTGAATCATACTTAGAAGGACTCATATTTCTTAACAGCTACAAAAAATTAAATTCAGTTTCTACAGTTCAACAACTTAGAAAAAGGCACAACAGTTTAAGTGAAAGATTCCATGCACCAATAAATACCTATACTATATAATATTTTACTCACAACTGACATAATACATTTACAGTACACAATGGGCTGTACCTCCAAACTATTGGAAGACATATACTGAGATGTACTTTTTTCTGTGTTGTCGTGGGGGAAATTCACACCAGACGTTTTTCTGAGTGCTTTAGATACGCCCCATACACATACGCACAAGCAGTATGTTGGGTACTGTCCATTACCCAAGACATTCCATGTATATAACATTTCACAAGCTGGTCTTACTCCTATCTTCCAATTGGTTGATTGTTATACCAACATAGTCCTTATTTTAAGATAAGTACTAAATGACAAACTGCATCCCATCCACAAGGTTCCACATTAATCCAAACCACTGCCACTAGTCTTAAAATAAAAGAACTGTTACATCACCCAAAATGAGAGTGAAACCAAATCCTAAATCAACATAGCAAGTATACATCACATACAAGGTACCAAAATTTTCCAAAAATCTAGCAGTGACCTCAAAAGTCTAGATACTGGAAGGGTGATGTGAAGCAAGCTCCACACTGAGGAGACACATATATTAGGTGCCACACTACAAAATTTTGTCACCCTGACATGACAACCTGGCAGCCAACATTTGTGTACCCTTGCCTGAGAAAATGGACAATATCTGGTAAAATATTGATAAAGAAATCAACAATTGTTACAAATCTATTGAGAAGCCTATAAACATCTGTATCAGGTTGATATTTACTTACCTTGAAGATGGGGGCAGTCAACAGTTAATGATATGTCAAGAAACTAGACCACCATAGCACATTGCCATTACTGAGTAACAGAAAGATGATGAGTTCAAACTGCTGTAAAATTCTAAAAGCTTCTGAATGTAAAGTGTTGTGTAAAATCTTGAAAGGTACAATCAACCCATATAATCTGATAAAGAGTTGACACACAGTGCAACTGGACTCTCAGTAAGAAGTACCAAGAACCTGAAGGTCAGTGAGGTCAGCCAGCATTAGGTATTAGTGAACCAAAACTGGGATACTACCATCAACTGAATGCCACACACAAATACTGTTACCAGTGGAATGCAAATTTAACTTCTGCTGCAGTAGTAACAATTCTTTGTGCAATCAGTAAAAAACTAGTTATCCAAACAAGTAAGATCACTTCATATAGTTCACAAATACAAGAAAATAAAATCAATTTTCTTACATTTAAATCTCACATTTACATGCATAAAGGAAAAAAAAAAACTGTGATGACAGTGAGTGATCAAGCTCTTAAGAAGTGTCTTGAACATTTGCATGCAGAAATTAAAAGCACAAAGTCTACGGTAAACACAATAAAATGCAAATTAGCAAACAATTTTTAACATTTTGAATAATGAATGAAGGAAAGACTAACCATTTACACTGATAAGCCTGATCAAATTTACGAATAGGTTACACTACCAAGCAATAAACATAGTTCGTGCTACACAGAATTTTACTTGCAATTAGTGTGTCAACTCTCAAAACATGGCACTTCATCCTCTATATAGAACAAAGAAGAATGAGCAATTGGTAAAAATTCAACAAGCAGGTAAATTCCATAACCATGAAACTTGGTATTCAACACATTCTGTCATGCATTCAGTATTCTGTGTTGTCTTATTATCAGCTAATGCCACCATTATGAGCGCTCAAACTATGGTTCATGTACCATACCCAGGTTTCCAACAAGAAAGTGCTGAACATTAGACATTCAAGACTCCAATAACAGGAACTTCCAAAGGAGCTTATGACAATTACTGGTAGTGAATTATATCTACTTTGTACCATGATCTGATAATCCAACCTCCAATCCTCTAGACTGCCACATGTATTTTATGCACACCAAAATGGTTTAAATTTACATATCATGTGGAAAAGGTACGTAAACTTGTTTATACAATTATATGAAAATTACTGCGTGGGTCCATGGGTAACCAACTGATCAATGTATTGATAAATCTAAGAGCATTCTGGAATGACCTTTGCCAATGTAAATTTACTTAATATAATAGCAAATTAAATTTGAAGACTGTAATTGAACGAAACTATGTTCACTGCAAGGTTTTTACCATTTACTTCTACACCAAAAATGACTTCAAAATACAAAATCATTTACTTTTAAAAGCTCAGGTAAAGTTCTTAACATAACAGGCTCATTCTATCTACCATACTTTAATTATACTAGGTTCATAAAAATCCAAATCCGTTCATCATAACTTTTCTGGTGGTACCACAGTTTAGTCTTCCCTGGTCTTTCTATCTAACAACTCCGATTAAGAATGAAGTTTAGGAATGTAAAGTGGATCTGGAAACCAAGTTCCATGATCATGAAAAGATCTTAACTGGTTATGAATACGTACATGAGTGTGTTCACTTATGTCGGTATCAGCAGCATCGTAACTGTTAACCTAAAAACCACCAAACACAAAACCAGCTAAGTTGATAGGAATATTAGTTAGTAGCAGAGATCACACTGTTACTAGTGCATCTACATATACACAAAGCATTCGCTTATAGACTCCTGATTGGCTGCAGGTGGAGCAGTTTGGGTGCAGTCTGGAGGTCAAAAGGAAACAGGGCAAACTGTGAGACATTCTGTTATAATAATCTCTCACTCATTGTGGTTTTGGATACAAGTGGTTGAAATTAATTAAATATATGAGAAAAGATTTGCCAAATGCTGAACAATTTGAATACACGCATAAAAACATGGGTGGTTAATCACTCAACCACTGCAGCAGCTGGTAGCAAAATCTACCTAAACATTGTGCATGTGTGTAATGTCCAAAAATGTGCGGTTTCAAGTCAGCGGAGTCCATAAACGTCTGTGCTCATGTAACTCTATTTTTATTCTACCACACAAAAATTTGCACACTTCAGTTTAGTCCAACACACCATGTACATGAGTTAAAGACGTGTGCGTTTTGTTGGTTTTGATACATTTTTAAGGACTAGTGTCAATCTATGCTGCTATGTATAGAATTTTACGATGGTAACACGTTCCATGTTACAAATTCTTAAACTATATACTGATGTGTTGAGAAAGTGAGAAGTGTTCCCAAAGCAGAGACCCACAGACAGAAATCTTACTAAATAACTACATTACTACCTTGCACTACAGGAATTACTTGTGTAGCTGGTAACTAATCCTGTCAAGAACTTTCCTGCTTATTTGGAGCTGGAAGGTCTGTTACAGCATTAGGACAACACTACCGAAACCTACCCTCAGAATTTCAATCCAGTTCACATCCTCTCATATTGTTTTCGTAAGATATATTTGAATATTATCCTACCACTCACATTAATGTCTTCCACCTGAACTTGCCATAGTGCTTACCAATCTAAATGAATGGAGATTACAGTCTTTTGGAATGTGACACAACATATACTGACAGACAGGTATCACAATTGTTGCCATTTGTCCCTCTCCTTAGCATTGAAACAATTTGCACAAACATCATTCAAAACATATGATGGGTCACGTTGAATTATCACATTTTTATTTGGTCCAAAATACAGCAAAAAATGTGTCCTGTATCACATTAGCATTCTGTTTCCACAAGAATATCCTGAGAATGACTTCGGAATCAACCTAAACCAAATTCAATCAGCCTGAAGATGGAGAAGAAAGTTCCTCTGAAATGTCAGAACAAATTTACACAACACACTGTATGAAGCCAAAAGATCATTTGGACTTAATGACAAACTGATGGGACTGAACAGAGATTATTACTTTCACAGTATGTCCAATAAATACTTCTAAACTGACTATTTCATGCACAATTTACATTACTGGAATGCTTCCCTTTTTAAATCTAGGATATGCTCATTAACATTCTATTCAGAATCTCATCTCCTCTAGTCTTATCTAGAACCAAACAAATAAAATATCCTTCACCACATGTTTAGCTGTTGTTTTATACAGATCTGACACTTGGGGAGGGGGGTCTCAAATCTGAGGACTGAGGAATAAACGAATAAAGAAAAAACAGTCGTTCTTAAATTAGAAAACATATATATATATATATATATATATATATTTATTTATTTATTTATATACCAATAGCAAATTTAATTCAAAGTAGTAATATAAATTAAAATAAAATCCCAACACATTAAACCAATAAGATTTTGTTAAATATGAACACTGCTCCACCAGCAATGACAATCAAGAGACTACATTAAAAAAAGGAAAGGGCAAAGAGACAAAAATTCTGCAACATATCCATGCTTTAGACACGCAACCAACAAACTTCTGGACAAAAAGTAAATAAAAACAACAAAAGCACCAGTGTGCTTGCTCTGACAGTGCAGAGTACAAAGCTGAGTATTGCCTTACATACTCGGACTTTTCGAGTGGCTGAGCGCCATCTGTTAGTAGTGTTACGGGAAAGGGTTAGCTTCCGTTGTTGTGAGAAGCGGATTGACAGCTGGCGGGACAATGGGACACGTTGCATCCCACCTATGTTCGTGAACTCTTCGTTGCACCTGTCCTGAAATGTCAGTCAGATTCACCTGTGATGTGCTGAAACACCACATACTGCAAATGCATGCTGTGGTAAAGGGGAAGCATGCACATACAATTTATCTGATCTATCATACATTCTAAGCAAAAACATACACCACACACACATCACTCCACAAAGTCACCAGTAATCCTGTGGAGCCTAATGTCAACTACAATTGATAAGCATTGTGCTGTTAAAATGCCACACATCTGGTAGAGTCAAACCAAGACTATGCCAATTAAGGGAAGTTCCTGTAGAGCCCTGGGGATATACACACCTCTGTAGCTGATGTGTCCATCCAAGTGAAAAAAAAATTATTTTAAATCAGTACGTTTGTAATTAATTCTGGCACCCAACAAGTAACCACCACAAATGTCTGCATTAATACCATATTTACTTGAGTACAAGGGTAAAGTTGTCCCTGTGCTCACCCTGATATAGTGGAAGCAGAGGTATAGCTCCATTCATTCTTAATCATGACAACATACAGGAGTGACCACCTTCAAATCCCACATGCTTTGTTACAAGTGTCCAACACACAGGAGGTTGGGTGGGCCTTAGAACTAGGCTAGATATTTTTGAGATGATGATTCAAAGCAGAGGCACATTTTTCTCTTCTCCAACAGGTTGAGACTGGCTCTGGGGCCCACCCAGCCCCCTATTCAATGGGTACTCTGGGTTCTTCCCCAGTTTCTGAAGCTGACCACTTACCTCCATCTAGTATTGAGGTTAAGAATGAGTGGCTCTATACCTCTAGCCTCTCACATGCATGTACAGCATGCAGAAGGATGGCTATATTAAAGATGAACATCAATGCCAGTTTACAAGCATATGCACATCCATCCACCTGTCCAACCATGTGTGTATATGTATGTGTACGTGTGTAAGCGTGCATGCACACATGCACACAGGCGTGTTTCAACTTCATAATTGATGACAAATTCTTACGAAATATTGCATCAATGTTACAACACTAGAGGCCATCCCAAGTCTGTAATTTTCAATTTACTGCAACTGGTATTAGCAATACGGCAGACAAAACCTAGAAGAACAACAACAGCTCCACTTTTGAATTCCAGTAACTATAGGTAGCATAGTAGCTAGTAAGCAAAGTTCTGTTTAATAATGTTAATGTTTTAAAAAATGTACTCTGGAAAAACTAGGGACATTCAGAACACAGAGGTGCAAAAAGAAATGAGTTAAGTTCCTTGCATCTGGTTACTGACAAGCCTTTATGGTAGTGGGGATACAGAGTTCTTTATTGTGACCCATCTTTATACTGCAGTAGGAAGAAAAGAAGATGAAATTTGCCCATGACAGCCACAGCATAATTATGCTAAACTGGAACAGCGTCTGTCACAATGACCCTGTTGAGTACCAACACCACAACAATGCAGCCTCTGCCTCTCACAAAGCAAATTCTGTATTAGTTGGAAATGCCAGTCAGTTTAAATACACACAAAGCTGAAAGAAATGCTGACACAAAAGTCACAACTAAAAACAGAACTGTGAGAAAATTTAATTTCACAACTTCAGTCTTTTTGCAGATATCTCAGTTGTTTATCATTTCATTTAATAACCCTTTGCAAACTGCACTGGTTACACAGCATAAAATTAGAGTAGCTACTGAAGTAGTAAACGGTCATGTCCCACTCTGGAGTATAGCAGCAGAATTTGCCTGCAGGAAATGAGGAAAATCAACAGTAATTCCAATCAGTACAGCTTATTAACTGACACAGATAACAAATGGGTAATTCAATGACTCAAATACAGGCATGCTACACACTATACTGTGATGACTGATTTTGTAATAGTTGTGTCTGTGATTTGCTTTGAGGCTAGCACATCATGGTCTACAGGGCAGTGGTCTTTTGAGTTATAATACACACGTACTCTGGTATGTTATTACCAACATTCTGCAAGAACTCGCTGCCTCCAGCATTGTGGCATAAGAATGAGGAGTGGGGTACCCCAGAACACTGCTAACCAAAAACTACATGGCATTATGTCAAAACCCAGCAGACCATAATAATCTGAAATGTGCAAGATGTTCGGACAAAGAGATCATGGTTACTTCTGCTGTTTCAAAGTTATGTTTGCACATACTAACAGTTCTTCCTAGGAAGATTGTGTTCTTATAAATACTGAACAATGGGTCGGAATTTATTAAACAGAAGCTACAAGCTGGATGAGTGGGATTTGATCCCTTCCAAATTTTTATTTTTATTACTGCATCAAGACCAGTGCTTGGAGCCTATTCTTAGCATAACCCCTGGGGATTCTTCATTGAAGATAAAGCAGCCTGAGTGTGAAGGTGGCCACTTACATCCATCAAGTGCAAACACTAAGAATATGGGAAGCTTCAGCTCCATTCACCCCATTACTTCAGAGCATGGTGCTTACACACATGGACATCTTCCCTTTGCCGGTATAAGCTTTACAGGTGGTACCTTTGATATGATTCTCTCTATTTTAGGGGAAGAAGTCTAATGCCTTTACAATTAATGTCCTCTGAACATACTACTGGAATTCAAGAGGTCATCAAAACATATAATATAGCATTACCCGTGTGGGGAGAGAACAGAAATTAAGACTGAAGACACAAATAATCAGAGTTGGTGCAGCAGTCACCATACCTATTTACCAACCACTATCACAAACCTTCAAAATTTTCCAAATTTCTTCTTGAGGACCAATAAAATGACAAGCAGACACTTTGTATAATTTCTTGTATACATTCTGATGTTTTGAGACTGACACCAACATGCAAAGAACTGCTACCTTACAGAACTCTATACAACTTTTTCATGCCTCTGTCATGTTTACATGACATCATTATTTCTCTGCCATGTACCTACACAGTTAAAGGCAACAGCAAGGCTGTTTTGTTTCACCCATAACCACACCTACAGGGTTTCTGTTACCTTTTAAAATACACTCAATTTATGGTATACTGGGCTGTTATATACCAATCAAGAGTCCATTACCTTTCACCAGACTTTATGTTGCAATTATGACAAACAATGCCAACTGTGTGAGGTACATTTCACACATTTTACTTTTCAGTAACTGCCTCTACTGTTTACTTTCACAGGACTGGCTGCCATAATACAGGCAGATTGATATTTCAGGTTACTGTAGCATATAGACTGTATTCAGTTCAAATCTCTGCTAGCATAAAGCCTATCCTGTGTGAAGTCTTTCATAACTTTCTCAGTCACTCTGGGTCAATAATGTGTTAATACCTTGAAACAGAACCATATGGTCCTCTCCCCAGCTCATTCAGTGCCACATAAGTTGCATATGTGGTTATATAGAATAAGGAGCATTTTCAATGGGGTAATTATATAACCTCACACTCATTCAATCACCACCAGATACAATGCATGCCAATGCTTTCAGTGATGCAGTTAGTTGCATTAAAAAGGCAAGACTGTTAACCATAAATCTTCTCTTATATTGTGCACAATACTGAATGAAAAGCCACAGATGCAAATCCAAGAGTTTTTGTATTATGTGGTTCAGACCATGCACCAATGTTATGACCCATTTCACTTAGCAGTGTCTGAAGGTCCTGGAGGGACAAAGGGGGAGCAGGTTAACAAGTACCAGTAGTGATACTACTACTACTACTGCTGCTGCTGCTGCTGCTGCTGCTACTACTACTACTACCACTACTACTACTACTACTACTACTACTACTACTACTACTACTACTACTACTATTACTTACTAATATCTTGCTGAAATTTTAACTGAATATCACCTCAATATAGGTCAGACATGCTATCACTGTGCTAATTCACTCAAGTTGATAATGCAAATGAAGGTTATCTTGCACAAAAGCAATAACTTTTCATTACATTAGGGGTATGGAAATGAGGAAGGGCAGAATCTGGCACAAAGTTTCAGTCATTGACCAATGCTCTTTGAATATAGGAGGAGGAATGAAGAGGAGGAGAAGATGAAATTCACAAGGAATTACACTGTAAGAACAGTAACTCCTTGTATTCAATGACATTGTGTCTTTTAGCATATTTTCAAGGTACAATAAAGGGTATATTGTTCAAAACCCATGGACAGTTAGCTTCAAACACTGAGAGGCATCAGGACATACTTCTTTCACTGATCTCAGACATCAGTCTTTTTAAGGAAGGATATCTTGTGTGCAGAATGTGCTGAAAATTAGTTGTAATAAAATAATACAGATTAGTTGAAATAAAACATCATGTATCATAACTCTAATAATATCACAGCATCTCTCCATTCCTCTGCTCCCATGTTATGGTTTCAGCCATAAAACTGTGCTGTGCCTGGCTTGCTTTCATAACAAATTAATTATCAATATATTGAGACCAAATAAGTTTGGACTTGGGTTCTATTAATTTCTGTGAACAATGAATCAGTCATAATACAAACTACTTACTCTTGGCTGAAGAAGGAAATAAGATTCAATGCCCAAAATGTAGTACAACCACAACAAAGCGACTGGATTGAGGAAGGAAGCCCACTCAGCACTGACAAATTCCTGCATGCGTGGATCAATGTCATTTGTCTTCACCAGGAAAGTCAGACCTAAATACCTGTGAACAAAATGTTGAGTGACACACAATGAACACCACAGCTGCATGGCTGGCACTCCTCCTTCATAAAATGTGGGAGGTCCTTCTTTCAAATCTCATCCTTGATACTACTTACATTGACAGCAATACTGTTGTTTTCTTCTGACACTACATGAAACAGATGGAGTGGTATCTTCCACAATTACTATAATAAACTGCTGGGATAGGACTTAAAATATGCCATGACAATATAATTCTCAATTTATGCATTTACAGTCGTTATGCAAATTAAATGCTGTATGACCACACAACTAACATCTATCTCTAAATAAATGAAGAACCATATGAGCTGGATCCAAACCCCTTACCATACCATTCCCTGCCACAGATCAGTGCTTCCCAAATTTATCATTTCACAAAACCGTTCAGAATTCTGCACCTGCACCACACTTCCTCAGCCCTCCCAATAGTGTCTTCCTATGTGACCCTTTCACCTTGTTTGCTTTACCTGGTCCACAGACACAAAAATTCCATTTCGTACAAGAAACAAACTAATACAATAGAAACACCAATACATTCATTTTGTAAATCTCTCCTATCATGAAAGTGGTAATGACCATCAAGTACAAAAAAAAAAAAAAACATGTATTACAGTTTGGGTCCTTGAGTACTTGACAGATACGAGGGAAGAAAATCCTTGTTCCATGCACTATACAATTGTATTTGTACTGAGAGTGTAACACGTTCACAGATTTGGAAGACCCTGAAACAATGGGTCCATAGGCTACCAGTCAAAATATTGTGCAAGAAAACAAAGATACGCTCTACTCGAAACATTCTTCCTTGGTTACTATATATCAGACACTACAAATTGTTCTGGTTCAGACATCCTATGAAACAATAAAGCCTTCAGACACTATCAGGATTCCTTCCAAAACAAAGAGGCCCACAACAAGGCCCCTGTCTGCAGTGGAGAGCACAGTGCATAAAGAAATAGGATGTGTGTGTGTGTGTGTGTGTGTGTGTGTGTGCGCGTTTGTGTGTATGTGTTATGTTCGAAGCAGAATTTAAACCTGAAATACCAGAGTTACAACATTTAAGATCCCATATGAAGCTTATACTCTACGGCCACTATGACTGGCATATTTAGACCCTCAGGTCATTAAATTTAGCTGTCAGTATTTTAAAGTGCTCACCATGAACTTGTGGACAAGCTTCTACAGAATGATTACTCTAGCTAGGTCACAAGTTATACTTAAAATTCACTATAATATTTCACAGAGGGTTACCAACCTGCAGTAATTACAGTCAGATGTGAGAAATTCTTGAACACACTGTAACTGAACAGCAAACAATGCCATGATGTGAAGGGCTGCCACCACCTGAACACATCGCAGCACCACGCCAAATGGACGATGTAGTTCCTTGTAGCATGACCACCATGTCATACCACCCAGGAATACAAGAAAATAGACACCATTTAAAGCAGAAGGCTGCAATATTCCTGCTAGACATAATGATGCCAGTGCTACGCATTTACCTGAAACATATTGTTGCCTGTATAAATTACTGTTTAGGTCCATTTATGGTTTATAGTTGTGAAAGGTGCAAAAATGTTCCTCTTTTCCAGAAATAACATTTATCACACTAACAAGAAGAGGTGGAATTTATTTTATGAAGAAAATTCCAGTGTGATGCAATACCACACACTGCAAGAAAAAAAACTGGCATCCCATATTGCTTGCAAAATCAGACACTTCACCTGTGTAAGCATGTTAGTTTTGTGTGCACACCAACAGATTTCTGTCTTGCTTGGTGAGTTACTTAATGACATTTCTATATCATGCCTTATACAGCATTAGGAAGATGGCCACAAATAATAACAAATCAATCACAGCCTACATGAAGGCACTATAATGGAATTTCTCATGGTAGAGTGAGTAAAACCATGGGAAATTCAGTCAGGATAAACAGTAATCTGGCTGACACTCAAACTAGGTGTACATCCATACACCAACACACACATTTCCTTACATTTCTGCTCTTGTAGAATAAAGGAACAATGTGTTGACGACAATCTGTCCACATTCTACAGGTATATTTGCACTGCTGCCTGCACAAACACACAATTTCACTTACCTACTGTGATAAAAAAGGCCTTGCGTCTATTACGATATGCCACAGTGCTCACTACAGGTGGCAGAATAGCAGCTGTTGAGGGAGCACTAGCTGATGAAGCACGGCTAGGTGCCATTTCTGCTGACAATTTTGTACAGCCCACATACACAGCAATGGAGGTTACTAGCATCAGCACTTCTGGAGCAATGTAACGAAAGCCATCCTCCACCCGAACACCATTTAGTCGAATCAAACCAATATGTCGCAAGATGGTTTCCGTTGTGTCTGCAAGACATAATATCCACATAACCACTGCTTGCCTGATCTTTCACATTGTGGTCAAGCACACTCTATGCAAGATTTCCATGAATATGGTGATTAATGCCAAAAAATACTGTTTGTGTTCCTGACAATAAAGTGGATACAATTAATACATTATGGGAATGTTATATCAGTTGCCCATCAGATAACTGTGGATTTTCTTTCACTTAATTTATGTAAATGGTGTAGTAGCACACGCTGCTGGTTTACTCAGATGATGGTAATTTAGAAAAATGGATTCCAAATTAAGGCCAGACCACTGGCACATTGAGAATATTAATCAAGTATTGTATGTTTTCTTCTGGGTAATTCCCCAGCGTCCGAATTTTATATGCCAATGTTTCGGAACACTCTGTTCCACCTTCACAGCCGGGTAGGTATGAAGATGGAACAGACAGAGTGTTCCGAAACATTGGCACATACAATTCAGACACTGGGGAATTACCCAGAAGAAAGTATACAACATTCAGAATATGGTGAAAGTTTGAAATCAAGAATTAATTAAGTAATTTGTACATTTTACCATTTATTTATTATTTATTTAGTCACTGAGGCACAGCCTATTTTATGGTGCTGGAAGCTGTCATGGCCATGCAGGGATACTCTCCCAGCATCTGCCTTGAAACAGAAAAACATCACAATCTGTCAGGAGTGTCAGTGGCATGACCCAGATCTGAACCAGACACCTCTCACATACATGTTATAAGTAGAAATGATTGAACCAACTTGACTGCTTATTTGTTTCCTTGCTTGCTGGGTGGATTACATATAAATAACAGTAGAGTAAAACATGTGCCAGTAAAAATAAATACCGTTTAAACAGTGTGTGACACTGGAAAGTAGGATGATTTATGCATAAGATTTATTGGAAAGGAAATGAGAACGAGAAGTCATGATATATTTCAAGGCACAATCCATATATCATCTTGTTAAGACTATAGAAAATAATGATAAACCTCAGTTAATACAGCAGATCTACAGGGCAAGATTTAAACTCCAGAGCGTACCAAATATGAAAAGGGAGTTCTGAGGTGAAGAAGCATAAAAAGAGACAGAGGAAGGACAGGAAAGAGAGCGAGAAAGAGCAAAAATATGAAGACATAAGAAGATGGGGGATAATCATGACCGAAAGTGGCTATGCATAATTACAATAAGCAAAACATTACGATTGCATGTGGAAAAGAGACAACCTGTATTAAAGATGTTATTTTAAGTCCAACACTGCAATCCCCATATCAGTACTTTTATTGAGTAACTACTATTTCTGGCACATTTTAAATTAATGTTATGCAATTTCATATCAGTTGTCCACCAAAACTTTCATTTATACCAATTTCTGCAAAAACTTACTGTTGTCCTTTAGAAAGTCTCCATATGGTGGCATAGACAACAACACAATCTGGAAGGAAAGTTGTGCAATGGATGTGAGGAAACTTAACACCATCACTGCCCGCAGATACTGTCCTGTGGCACCTGAAATACATGATACACAGTACCATTTTACAAGTGTTACAAAATCATGTAGGAGCTACTAGTTCTACAACTGATATTAAAATCTACATTGCTTGATCATCTGCAACCCTAAAACAGGCCACACAAAAGGAGCACCTTTAATAGTTGCTAAGGTGATACTGCCCTAAAAAGGATACACCCCACACTGCAACACTCACCAGCCATGGTCTTCTGTGTGGGTATCCTCACCATGGGCAGCAGAAGCAGGAGGAGTAGATATATGAATGATGAACCAGTCTGGCGGAATAGCACACCTGAAGAACACATATCATAATTATCAGGTAACAAATGAGTTATGTACACTGAATGTTTTGAGTAAGCAAAGTCAATTCAGTTCAGGAACTGTCACGCTATTTCCCTTCATGACAATGAAGGATCAAAATACATGAAACAATTACAGGACAACTTTCATTAAAGAACAAACTGCAGGAACACAAAATACTGAACAAAATGAACAAAACAAACAGAACTGCAGGCACTGAACCACAAAACCTTGAATAAAATAAAGAGAACAGAGATTTTCAATAAAACAACAAAACAACCATCATAACACAACATCAACAATGTCTGTCAGGCACAGAAATACAACATACCTCAATATGTTTGGAGCCAGTAACATAGTAATATGCAGGAGAAAATGTTTTAAAAATAGGCGGTATTTAGTTAATTACGTGCTTATGAGTGTATTGGAATTACTGATGTTGTTTTACCCATATATATAACTTAAACCTCAAATGTTTTAAAGATACTTTTGTTTAAAAGATTTATTGCACAGAAAGTATGTACAGCATGTTCCAAGACAAGTTACAATATTGTTCCCTTAACCAATTTGAAGAAATATTTACACTATGACACAAGTGAAACAGAAGCGAATATAAATATAAGTGTAAATAACAGCAGCGAAGAATTATTTAAAAAAAACCCCACTGCCACTTCCGGTAAGCTAATTATAGCAGTATATGCTTCGGTCACTTTTTATGTGTATATTTCCTGCACGTGTTTGTCAAGTCGGCTAGAGTATAATTCCGTTTGTTGAACTAGGGGTCGGGGTGTGAGGGGCAGTGAGCAAAACGTTTGGCTGTAAGTAGGTGGACGATAATGCACATGGGCTCAATGTTTAGAGTGTTGTAAAGGTGGGAAGTGGGGGTAAGCCTGGGATGATTACCGAGGCCTCAGGAACATTTCAAAATAATACTAATTTTGACGTTTTGTTGACCGTGCAATGCAGTATATTTATCTCAGTATTTAACCAACTTGATGCACAAAATTTGTGCATCAAGTTGGTTGAATACTGAGATAAAATAATACTAGTTTCAACTAATTTACTACGACTTAATACTACCTGTTGACAAAGGACTTGCTCCTGAAAATTATCACATTAATAGTCAAAAAGCAATGAGGTGTGTAGTACAGTTTTGTTTAATGTTTTTTGTAATGAATGTTTCGTTTTATTTATTGAAAACTGCATAACTACTGTACAGAGTTGAGTGTTAAAGTACTGACAAAACTGACTTAAATGAGGCATGGGAAAGAATTAAATGTGGACAAATTCATGAATTAAACTCTCCTGTTATAACTAATCTGTAGCAACAAAGAGCAGGCGTTCCTTTGATGGTAAAGTAAAAAGTGACAACAAAGATGGTGTTTCACTAAAACAACTGCTGGACTACAGAAAAAGTCATCAAACTAAGAAGTCCAGAAGCAACCATGAGGCTCTGGAAACAAATTATGACATCCACTTTTCTGTCTCCGTCTATACAAAGATATTACTACGATTACAAATTATTAATGATAAAATTAAGCGATTTGTTTCTGTACACCGTGTTTGTTACTATGTATTCACTGTATTGTCAAAGTTGAAGCACATAGCCATCAAATATTGCTATGTTGCTATGTCTGCATTCCTTAAATCTTGCATGAAAAATCTGTATGCTTATAAACCAGCTCCTGTACGAAATCGTGAGTTCAGAGGCGCACTGATTAGTTAGTCAATGCTATAAAAAATTCACTGGCACATTTCATGAGGCCACCACCTGTTGTGTAATGCTCTAATATTTCGTTAACAGGGTAATGCATCAAGATGAAATGGGTCGCTTTCACACGAGTTCACATTTCTGCCAAATTGATATTACTCGTGGCTGGAAATGAAATACAAAGAGGTGGGGTAAAGTTTAATACATTCCATTATAATCTGTTAATATCTTCAAACGTTGTTAAAGGAAGTGCGGGGGCACACATGCGCCTGCACACACTCACGGGCACATACATGCCACAACACAAGCAATGTACGTATAAAGTAACACTGAGGCGAATTTGTGCAACCAATGCTGCCCCGAAAAAGCAGTATTATATATTCTGAGGGTGTGTTTGTAGCCTTAGGTATTCAGCATGAAACACGTATAAGTCCGTGTTTCATTATTTGTAGCCTGCCCGGCTCTACAATATTTTCCACATTAGCTCACAAAAAGCACGTTTCTCTAAAAACAGTTACTGAAAAAACATGTGTGTTTTGATTTCCTCTCTGACTTTTGTCTGAAACATTTTCCATTCTAAGAACTGAGAGCAATACGAACACAAATGTATATTGGTCTTCACGTAAAGTGCCCCTTATTCCTGTCAGGTTTTAATGAAGCTTTAATTTTCTACATAGATTTTCGAAAAATACTCAAATATCAATATTTATTAAAACCAACTAATTGCACATACTTGTCAAACCATTAAAACCACATTATCTGATTAAAATGGATTTAAAATATCTCCTACATGTTTCAATCCCTCTATGGGATCATCCTCAGG